>Ga0123356_10000721_pt1 | contig 36554 bp, 29 predicted proteins | sample TergutEmb28metaG_2_FD_92546 | JGI IMG/M metagenome (GOLD analysis project Ga0123356, IMG submission 92546) | Embiratermes neotenicus P3 segment gut microbial communities from Petit-Saut dam, French Guiana - Emb289 P3 | ecosystem: Host-associated > Arthropoda: Insects > Digestive system > Gut ...
GCTTAACCTGACGGACAATGTACAATTAACAATTAACAATTAACAATGTACAATTGTCTTCAGAATTATGTCTTTGCTTCTCGTTTTTCACGCAAGTTTATTTGTTGTCAGTTATTCAATTTTGAAAGAATTGCATAGATTAACCCCGCCGACTTTTTAAAAAGCGGCGGGGTTATTTTTGTTATCTTACAAGAACGAAAACGCAGTCGTAACGCCGACGAAAACTAATGAAACCGCCGAGGAAAGTGTAATCAGAATATTGAACGAGGGTCCCGCTGTGTCCTTGAACGGGTCACCTACCGTGTCGCCGATTACTGCGGCTTTGTGCTGTTCGCTGCCCTTGCCGCCGTGGTTTCCTGCTTCGATGTACTTCTTTGCATTATCCCACGCGCCGCCCGAGGTCATCATGAACACCGCAAGCGCGAAGCCCGCAACGACAATTCCCGCCAACATTCCAACAACGCCCTCAGCGTCAAGGAAAATGCCTGTGCCGATAGGTACAAGAAACGCAAGTAGCGACGGCGCAACCATCTTGCGGAGCGCGCTTTTTGTGCAAATATCTACGCAACTTGCATAATCGGCTTTCGCTGTGCCTTCCATGAGCCCGACGATTTCCTTAAACTGCCGCCTTACCTCGATAACCACGCTCTGCGCCGCCTTGTGTACAGCGGAAATAGTAAGCGCGGCGAAGAAAAACGCAGTAACTACGCCGATGAAAAGTCCGATTAATACAGGCGGATTCGTGACTGTTAAATTAAGGTTTGAGCCTAAGGATTCCTCCGCCAAGGTTACATATGAAACAAGCAGAGCAAGAGCAGAAAAGCCTGTCGCGCCGATTGAGAAGCCTTTTCCTGTTGCCGCTGTCGTGTTGCCGAGTGAGTCAAGCGCGTCGGTGCGCTGACGAACCTCCTCGGGAAGCTTCGCCATTTCCGCAATGCCGCCCGCGTTATCTGCGACAGGCCCGAAAGCGTCGGTAGCAAGGTTAATTCCGAGAGTTGCAACGAGTCCCACGGAAGCTATTCCGATACCGTAAAGCCCCGCTTGGAATGCGCTGTCCATCATTTCTAAGGAAGCGTGACCGCCGGAGATAAAAAAGCTGATTAAAGCCGCCGCCGCTACGGTCAGAACAGGGCCTACCGTGGCTTTCATGCCGAGCGAGATTCCGCCAATCATGACTGTCGCCGTGCCCGTTTCGCTGGACGCGGCGAGCTCTCTTGTAGGCTTGTTAGTGTCAGAAGTGTAATATTCCGTGAAATATCCGATGAGCAGTCCCGAAATAATGCCTATTATAATCGCGCCGAAAATCCCCCATGCATTGCTTTGCATCATTTCGCCGAATTCACCCTCGGAAATCCGCGCAACTAAAAAAGTCAGCGGTAACGCGGATACAGCGGCAATACCTGCAGCAAGGAAAGTCCCCATGTGCAGGGAGCGTAGCAGAGACTTTTGGTCAGCCTGCTCCTTAGTACGCACAAAGAAAGTACCGATAAGCGAAGCGATAATCCCCGCAACAGAAATCAAAATCGGCAGAAGCATACCGCCCCAGCTGTAAATCCCCACGCCGAGCGCGAAGGTAGCGATAATCGCGTGAGCGTAAGCCTCGTATAAATCCGCGCCCATTCCCGCGACGTCGCCTACGTTGTCGCCGACGTTATCCGCAATAACAGCAGGGTTACGCGGGTCATCTTCGGGAATCCCGACCTCAACCTTACCTACTAAGTCCGCGCCCACGTCTGCCGCCTTGGTAAATATACCGCCGCCGACCCGCGCAAACATCGCCATTGAAGCGACACCCAAGCCGAACTTAACCATTGCCTGTCCGATTTCGAGAGCTTCTGCGTTAAAGAAAAAGCGCAGAACCAAAAGCCACGCTGTTATATCAAGCAGTCCGAAGCCGACAACCACAAAGCCCATAACCGTTCCCGATGAAAACGACACGCGAAGCCCTTTGTTGAGGCTTTCGCTTGCGGCGTTGGCAGTGCGGGCGTTGGCATTAGTTGCAACCTTCATGCCGATGTAGCCGGAAAGCCCTGTAAAAAAGCCGCCTGTGATAAACGCGAACGGAGCGAAACGGTTAACGAGTCCGCTGTCCGCGCCGAAAAGCGGCGGGATAAAAGCAAGCAAGCAAAGGATTACAAACACGACTGCGAAAAACTTCACCACAGAGGTATACTGCCGCTTCATGTAGGCTTTCGCGCCGGTTCTTATATCCGCAGCTATTTCTGCCATTCTTTCGCTGCCCTCGGAATATTTGAGCACTCTGCGGCTTTGAATATACGCGAAAACAAGCGCGATAGCGGCACCTACGATTCCGAGCCAAAAAAGATTAATCATCATGTAATTGCTCTCCTTCAAGTATAATTATTAAAAGTATAGCAGTCCTATTAATTTTTGTCAAGATTTACATACTCGCAGAACCTGAACTCCAAGCCGTCGTGCGTCTTAGCTTCAGACTCGGCCTCAAGCCTCCAGTTATTCATTTTATCAACATTCGGGAAGAACTTGTCCGCCTGCTCGCCTGCGTTAACCTTAGTAATATACGCGCGCTCGCAATGCGGCAAAAACAATTCGTAAATCATCTGCCCGCCGATAATGAAAACATCTTCGGGATTATACTTTTTGGCTTCTGTGAGGACTTCTTCGACAGTTCTGCATACAACTGCATTTTCTGCTTTTGTATCCTCATGCGAAAGGATTATGTTTATGCGGTTTTTCAGCGGTTTTGAACCCGGGAGCGACATAAGCGTATTAAGCCCCATTATGACTACCTTCCCGTTAGTTTTATCCTTGAAAAACTGCATATCCTCGGGGATTGAATACAAGAGGTCATTCTTGCACCCGATTCCCCAATTGTTGTCTACTGCTACGATTATGTTCATATTGCCACCTGTATTTTCATTTTAAATTCGTGCGTTTCGTAATTTTCGAGCGCGAAATCATCAACCGTAAATTTATAAAAATCCGAAGCATCGGGGTTGATTTTAAGCTTAGGGGCAGGGAAGGGCTTCTTTGCTATAAGCTCCTTCACGACAGGAACATGGCGGTCGTAAATATGCGCGTCTGCGATTACGTGAATCAGCTCGCCGATTTTCAGTCCGCTGACCTGTGCAAACATATGCAGAAGGATTGCGTACTGGCAGATATTCCAGTTGTTCGCGACAAGGAAATCCTGCGAACGCTGATTGAGTATGCCGTTGAGTTTTCCTTGCGTGACGTTCAGCGTTAAGCTGTACGCGCAAGGGTAAAGCCCCATTTCATGCAGGTCGCTGTGGTTGTAAATATTCGTCATTATGCGGCGTGAAGCAGGGTTGTTTTTAAGGTCGTACAGCACGCGGTCAACCTGGTCAAACTCACCCTCGCTGTACTTGTGTTTAATCCCGAGCTGATAGCCGTAAGCCTTGCCGATACTGCCTTTTTCGTCTGCCCACTGATTCCAAATCTTAGAATTCAGCTCGTTAATATTATTGGATTTCTTCTGCCAAATCCAGAGGATTTCATCAATACAGCTTTTGAACGCGGTTTTTCTTAGCGTCAAAGCAGGGAATTCCTCCGATAAATCGTATTTATTAATCACACCGAATTTTTTAACAGTGTGCGCAGGCGTGCCGTCGTCCCACTTAGGGCGGACGTTTAAGTCCGTGTCCCACACGCCGTTGCTTAATATATCGTTGCAGTTTTCGATGAAGATTAAATCGGCTTTGCTCATGAGTTATACCTCTCCTAAAACAAGTGCGTTGTAAATAGCTTTTATAGCTTTTTCAAAATCGTCCTCATTTACGCCGACGATGATATTAAGCTCGGACGAGCCTTGGTCAATTATGCGGATATTAATCCGCGCGTGCGACAAGGCAGCAAAGACTCTCGTCGCTGTTCCGCGCCGTTCCTTCATTCCGCGCCCTACGATTGCAATAAGTGCAAGCTTGTGCTCAATTTCCAACTGTCCCGGGCGGGCGACCTTGCTGATTAATTCGGGCAGATTCGGATGCGTTTCCAAAACACTGCTGTTCACGACAATCGACATAGTATCAATGCCTGTCGGGATATGCTCAAAGCTGACGCCCTCGGTTTCAAACAGCGTAAGAATTCTGCGCAGAAAGCCGATTTCATTATTCATTTCATCTTTTTCGATGTGAATAACGCTGAAGTTTTTCTTCCCCGCAATACCCGTAATTACCCGCACAGGCTCTTTCCCTGAAACCTCGGCAACAGGCACAATCATCGTGCCGTGGGCTTGCGGCTGGTTGGTGTTTTTAATGTTAATCGGGATTTTCGCTTCACGCACGGGAAAAATTGCGTCCTCGTGCAGAACTCCCGCGCCCATGTACGAAAGCTCACGCAGCTCGCGGTAGGTAATCGTTTCGATTCCCTCGGGATTCTCGACTATGCGCGGGTCAGCAACTAAGAAGCCCGAAACGTCCGTCCAGTTTTCGTAAAGGCTGGCTTTAATCGCTTTTGCAACGATTGAACCCGTGAAGTCCGAGCCGCCGCGCGAGAAGGTTTTTATAGTTCCGCAGGGCTTCGCGCCGTAGAAGCCGGGCAGGACAGCGCGCTTGTAGCCGCCGAGAATCATCGACAGCGATGCGTCGGTCAAGTCAGCGTCAAAAGTCCCGTCGGGGCGGAAATGTATTGCTTTCGCCGCGTCAACGAAGTCGTAGCCTATGAAATTCGCTAAAATCAAGCCGTTGAGATATTCACCGCGGCTTGCGGCGTAGTCACTGCCGCTTTTCTTCTTGAAGTTCTCGATAATCCTGTCGTACTCGTCGTCAAGGCTGATTGTAAGGCCCAAATCTGAGATAATTTCGTTGAAGCGGTTCGCTATCGGACGGAATTCCGCGAGCGCGTTCTTGCCCGCTAAAACTGCGTCATAGCAGGCGTAAAGCATATCGGTGACCTTTACGTCCGCGCCGAAACGCTTACCCGGGGCTGACGGAATAACGTATCGTCTATCCTTGTCGGCGCGGATAATTTCCGCGACTTTCTTAAATTGATTAGCGTCAGCAAGCGAGCTGCCGCCGAATTTTACTACTTTTGCCAATGTATTTACCTCCGATGATAGTAAATTAGTAATTAGTAATTATAAATTATTAATTATTTTCTGCTTCAAGAGCGTTTTTCTTGCGTGAGTAAGCCTGCGTAATTGCCGCGAAATCCTTTTTGCGATACGCTGTTTCTGCGTTAGTAACCTTTCCGTTTGTCATAATTACCTCGTCGTTATTATGCAAAATATACGGATTTGCCGCACAGAATAAATCGAAGGATTCTCCCCACTGCTTAGGGCTGAACATTACAGGAATTTCCTCGCCGTCCGCTAAAATAATAAACGTCCCTGCGCCCATGATTCCGATAATACATACAACATCTGATAAATTAACAATACGTGCGGGAACTCTGCGTCCGACGCCGAAAAACCAGTCGTCTGTTATATGCTGACCGCTATTTATAGTATATGCAGCTTGTGCAAGCTGAGTTTTGATTTCGATGACAGCTTTTTCAAGACCGCCGTAATTTTTTTCTATCCGCTCTAAATCTTTGAGCAACGCCTTCCTCTGCTTCTTGGCTAACAGCGGTGCAAGCAAGCCGATTCCCGCAAAATACAAGCCTATAGCCATTACGCCGACCGAAACCCATGTAACGATTTCAAGCGCTTCACTGCCCGGCTCAAGAGTGATAGCAGAAGCAATAATCCACGGCACAACAGCAAGGAACAAGCCTATACCTGTAATAATAGCGGCTCTTTTTTTGTTTGGAATATGCGCGTTTTGTATGTAGCTCGCCAAATCCATATTCGCTAATTCCTGTGCGGTTTTGGCTTTCATTTGTAACTGATTCATGTTTATACTCCTTTATAATTATATTTAATTATATCATAAATTTAATTTCTTGGCAACCGCTAAATTACCACAAAATCAATCATTCCAAAAGCAACATTCGCGTTTTCACAGCGGACGCGGACTTTATCGCCCAGCGCGTAACGCCTGCCCGAGAGTTGTTCTGTGAGGCTTATATTATCGTCAGCGGCGCAAACGCCGAGCGATTCCCCGCTGACCCTGCCCTCGACTGTATTCGCGAGCATGACGAAGAAGCCCGTTTGCGTTACGCCCGAAATAATCCCGTCGAACTCCTCGCCTACACGCTCTTGCATATATTCAGCCATGAAGAACTTTTCGCAGTCGCGCTCGGCGTTTACGGCGCGAAGCTCGGCGTGCGAGGACTTAATTCCCGCCTCATGGACGAACTTTCCGAAGCGTTTTTTAACGCCCGCCTTGTCGTTGTTAGTAACAAAATCGCTTAAAATTCTGTGAATTATGAGGTCGGGATAACGCCGAATCGGCGAGGTGAAATGCGCGTATTCCTTCATCACCAATCCAAAATGCCCGAGCGGCTCGTCGGAATATTTCGCCTTCATCATAGCACGTAAAACAAGCGTGTTTATAACTCCCGCTTTCTCTGTGCCGCGCGCCTTCTCAATAATCCCCGCAAGGTCAGACGCTCCGCGCCCTTTTAAGGTATATTCCGCGCCGATGACAGCTAATGTTTCTTTTAACGCTTCAAGCTTCTCAACAGTCGGCGGCTCGTGAATGCGGTAGACAAAGGGGAATCCCGAGGCTTCTGAGCCTCCGGCGTCCATCGCTGTTTTCGCCGCGCAGTTATTCGCCGCTAACATAAATTCCTCGATTATATTCTCGGAAACGCCGCCCTCGCGCTTTTCCACGTCAACGCACTTGCCGTCTGTGTCGCAGATAATTTTAGTTTCGCTCGTTTCGATGAACGGTGCACCTCTGTCCTTGCGGTTTTGCTTGAGCTTTTGTGCAAGCTCCTGCATGAGCGGCAAGCGGTCTGCAACCTCGGCGTAACGGGCGGAAATGGATTCCGCCCCTACATTGCCGTTCCCCGCAAGAATCTCGTTAATCTCCGAATAAACGCCCTGCAAGCGTGATTTAATTACGGTTTTCGCGAACTGAAAGGCTGTAATTTCGCCGCTGTTGGAAAGCTCCATTAAGCATGAAAAAGCAAGTCGCTCGGCTTTCGGGTTTAAAGAACAAATGCCGTTCGATAATTCTTTCGGCAGCATCGGCACTACTAAATCCGCGATATAAACGCTTGTTCCGCGTTCGAGCGCGGAGAGGTCAAGCGGCGAATTTTTCCGCACATAATGCGAAACGTCCGCGATATGTACGCCGAGCTTGTAGCCTGTTTTGGTTTTTTCAACAGAAATCGCGTCGTCAATGTCTTTTGTATCCGCGCTGTCGATTGTAAAAATAATTTCATCGCGCAGGTCAAGGCGGCTTGCGATTTCGGACTCGGAAATGCCGCCGTCAGCAATTGTTTTCGCGCTGTCCTTAGCTTCTTTTGAAAATTCAACAGGTATGTTTTTCTCGTCGATATACGCGCTCACGCACACTCTTGCACTGCTTGCGTTGCCGTAAATCGACGTTATGTCCGCCGTATGCTCGCTGTGCCGTTCGCCGCGCTCGCGCAGGGAAAAGCTGACCTTATCGCCCTCGCGCGGCTTGAAGCCGCTGTAGCTGTTAATTATAATCGCGTCGCCCGAAAAGCTGTCGGGGAGTATGCAAAGCCTGCCGCTCTCGCTCACAATCATGCCCGTAAGCACGCGCTGACTTTGTTCTTCAACGAGAACTACTTCCGCGCCTGCACTCATATTTTCGCCTCTGTCGCGGTTCGTCACCCGCGCGATTACAATATCGCCGGGGACGCTTCCGATAAGCTTCTTGCCGGGAACGAAGAATTCCTCGCCGGATTCATGGTTTTTTATGAATCCGTGCGCCTTAAAAACCCGCATGACTTCGCCCTTGAAGAAGTCTTTCCCTGCAAGTCTCCAGCCGCCCTTGCTTTGGTTGATGAAGCCCTTGCGTGACAAATCGTTCAGCGCGGGTTTAAGCTCGGTGGTTTTCTTCGCACCTGTGGCTTTGGCGATGTCATTGGGATTGAGCGGCTTCTCTGCGCTGAAAAGCGCGCGGATTATTTTATCCGTAAATCTTTTTTTCATGTTTATGTCCTTTTATGAAAATACGGGCATAACTATCAAAGCTACGCCCGTTAATGGTTAAATTATGTTTAGTCTTCAGCCTCAGCCTCAAAGTCCAAATCTGCGAACAGCGCGTCCCAGTCTATGTCGTCTAAGTCGCCGTCAAGATTGATTTCCGTGCCGCCGCCGGAGGGCGCGTCGTCCCCGCTGTCTCTGAAGTAAACAGCGAAAATATTCACCACTAATGTAACAACGAAGAAGAGAATCGCCGCTGTTCTTGTGGCCTTTGCGAGCTGCGCTTCTTTAGAGCGACCCGAGTTTTTCTGATAGAAGTTGTCGGAGCTGCCGCCTGTCAGTGTCTGCGACATACCTTTCTTTGAATCCTGCATGAGCACCATGATTATGATGAAAACGCAGGACAGTATTAAACAAATTGCACTTATAATTTCAAGAGTTCCCATTTCAAATGCCTTTCTTTTTAACGAAATTTACCGTAATTTATTGACGCAAAGATTATTATAGCATAGAAGTGTTGACTTGTCAATACATTTATGTTAAAATAATAGAGAATGAATTTTACGAGGTAACAATATGAGAATCATACCTATAAAAAGTATAAACAAAAATGCCGCAGAGCCCGAGGGCTTCGTTAATTTCTCGGAGGAGGAGTATCGGCTCGGCGTCGTCGATGCCGCGCTCGGCGTAATAGAAGCCAACAAAAATGGCGGGAACAAGCCGATTGTGCTGATTACGGGTCCCTCCGGCTCGGGCAAGACCGTCACGGCGCACAGGCTCCGTGCAGAGCTCACGAAGCTCGGCGCGGCTACGCATATAATTTCGATGGACAACTATTTCAAGCCGCTCAAAGGCGGCACTGACGGCGTTGACCTTGAATCGCCCGACCGTGTTGACCGCGAGCTTTTCGCGGAGCAGGCAGAAAAAATCCTCAGCGGCGAGGAAATCACACTTCCTATTTTCAACTTCCAAAAGCAGGACAGGGAGTGGGGCGGGAAGTTCAGGCGCGGCGAAGGTGAATTTGTAATTTTCGAGGGAATACATATGCTTAATCCCTTGGTTTCGGGCTGCTTAGCGGGGCACGCGAGCAGCGTTTACGTCAGCGTGCGTACAAGGCTCAAAAGCGCGCTGGGTCACTCGCTTCATCCGTCCAAAATAAGGCTTATGCGGCGTTTCGTGCGGGACAAGCTGTTCCGCGCACGCACGTTTTTCCAAACTATGGAGCATTTTAACAATGTTCAGCGCGGCGAAAAGCTTCACATAATGCCTTATAAAAAGCACGCAGAGTTCGATATTGACACGTTTGTGCCTTATGAAACGAACGTTTACAAGAAGCATATTTTTGCCGAGCTTGCCGCTGCTCCCGAAAAAAATAATTTTGTTTACGAGCTTTTAATGTTTTTGGAAGAGCTTGAAAATATTGCCGACGAGTTCGTGCCGGAAGACTCGCTTGTACGTGAATTCATCGGCGGAAATACTTTAATGTATTAAATTGTTTGAAAAAACGGAATATTTTTTTACTTGAAAAAGCGCGGATTTTGTCATATAATATAATCATACATAAAACCAAAATGAGGAAATTTAATGAAACTTATAGGTCTTGACGTCGGCTCAACAACAGTTAAAATCGTTGTTCTTGAAAAAGACGGAACACTCTTGCACAGCAAGTATCAGCGGCATTATTCTGATATAAAGAAAACTCTCGAGGAAGTCTTAAACGAGGGGTTAGCGGCAATGGGCGAAGACGAAGCCGCGAAAATTGCCATTACCGGCTCGGGTGGCATTAACGCCGCGAACTGGCTTAATCTGCCCTTCGTGCAGGAGGTCAGCGCGGGCGCAGAGGCTGTACGGCGGTTCATTCCCGAGACTGACGTTGCGATTGAGCTCGGCGGCGAGGACGCGAAGATTACATATATAACAGGTGGTTTGGAACAACGTATGAACGGCACCTGTGCCGGCGGAACAGGCGCGTTTATTGACCAGATGGCGGCGTTATTGAACACAGACGCGGCGGGGCTCAACGAAAAAGCCAAGAGCTACGAGACTATTTATCCGATTGCGTCAAGGTGCGGTGTTTTCGCGAAAAGCGACATTCAACCGCTGCTCAACGACGGCGCGAAGAAGTCCGACATTGCGGCTTCTGTCTTTCAGTCAGTCGTGAATCAGACAATCAGCGGACTCGCTTGCGGCAAGCCGATTCGCGGGAAAGTCGCGTTTCTCGGTGGACCGCTGTTCTATCTTTCAGAATTAAGAAAACGCTTTGAGGAAACATTAAAATTAACCGAAGAAACTATGATTTTCCCCAACAACGCCAATCTTTTTGTAGCAATGGGCGCGGCAGTGTCTTCAAGCGCGCTCGAAACAAACATAGAAGAGCTCAAAAAGCGCGTTAACTTGCTTTCAGAAGTGGAAGTCCACGAGGTTGAGCGGCTCGCGCCTTTGTTTGAAAGTGAAATAGGGCGCAAAGAATTCATTTTGCGGCACGCGAAGAACGTAATTCCCGAGAGCGTTTTAAGCGAGCAGAGCGGCGCCTGCTACCTTGGCGCGGATATGGGAAGCACAACGACAAAAGCCGTGCTGATTAATAAAGACGGCGAGATTATCTTCTCGCATTACGATAATAACATGGGCGACCCGCTCAAGTCCGTAATGGGGATTTTAACAGAAATTTACGTGAAGCTTCCTAAAACTGCACATATCGCGAAAGCCTGCGCGACGGGCTACGGCGAGCATTTAGTTAAAGCCGCGCTCGGCATTGACTACGGTGAAATCGAAACTATGGCGCACTACAAAGCCGCGCGAAAGCTGCTTCCTGACGTTGAATTTATTCTTGACATCGGCGGTCAGGACATGAAGTGTATGCAGGTGAAAAACGGCGAAATTGAGTCGGTTCTGCTGAACGAGGCTTGCTCCTCAGGCTGCGGCTCGTTTATAGAGAATTTCGCAAATGCGCTTGACATGAACGCTTCCGAGTTCGCGAAAATAGGACTGACTGCGGTGAGTCCCGTTGACCTTGGCTCGCGCTGTACGGTTTTCATGAACTCCCGCGTTAAGCAGGCGCAGAAGGAGGGCGCAAGCGTCGCTGATATTTCGGCAGGCTTGTCGTACTCGGTGGTGAAAAACGCGCTGTTCAAGGTTATAAAAATCCGCGACAGCAAGGAGCTTGGAAAGAGCATAATCGTGCAGGGCGGGACGTTTTTGAACGATTCGGTGCTTCGCGCGTTTGAGCTTGTGACAGGGCGCGAGGTTTTCCGCCCCGACAAGGCGGGCTTAATGGGCGCGTATGGCGCGGCATTAACCGCACTTGAGCGCGACGACGGCGAGGGCTCGGCGATTGCGGACAGTGAAAAAATTGAGAATCTTACTATAAAGAAAACAACTGCAAGATGCGGAAAATGTGCAAATAAGTGTCTGCTTACGATTAGTAAATTCTCCGATGATTCCATGTACATAACGAATAATCGCTGTGAAAAAGGCGATACAACAAGTAAAAAGAAAAACGAAGAAAGCTTGCCGGATTTATACGAGTGGAAATATAATCGTTTATTTGATTATTACAAGCCGCTCCCCGAAAACGCGGCAAAGCGCGGCGTAGTCGGGATTCCGCGGGTGCTCGGAATGTTCGAGAACTATCCGTTCTGGTTTACGTTTTTCACCGAGCTTGGCTACAGCGTGAAGCTTTCGCCGCACTCCAGCCGCGAAATCTACGACCTTGGCATGGAAACCATGCCGAGCGAATCGGTCTGCTATCCCGCAAAGCTTGCGCACGGGCATATCTACGCGCTTCTGAACGACGGCGCGGAGTTCATCTTCCTGCCGAGCCTGCCTTATGAAATGGACGAGCGCGACTTAACAGGCGGCGATAATCATTACAACTGCCCTGTTGTCGCGACCTACGGCGAGGTTCTGCGGAACTGTGTTCCAGAGTTCCGTGAGCATAGAATAAATTTCATGAATCCGTTTCTGCCTATTTACGACAGGGAACGAATGGCAGAGCGTTTAGTAGAGGAATTCGACGTTTTAAATATCGGCGGTGCGGAAATAGGCGCGGCACTTGTCAAAGCTTATAAAGAAGACGAAAATTTCAAGAACGATGTCCGTAAAAAAGGCGAAGAAACGCTTGAATTACTGCGGAAAACAGGCAAAAAGGGCATAGTGCTTGCGGGAAGACCCTATCACATTGACCCCGAAATCAACCACGGAATCCCGCAAATGATTAGCGGCTACGGCTTCGCGGTGCTGACTGAGGACAGCATTTCGCACCTTATGAAGCCGAAGCGTCCGCTTCGTATAGTTGACCAGTGGATGTATCACACGCGGCTGTATTCAGCGGCGGAAATTGCGGGGAAAACGCCCGAACTGGAACTGGTGCAGTTAAATTCCTTCGGGTGCGGGCTTGACGCGGTTACAACTGACCAGGTGCAGGAAATTATTCAAGGGTACGGCAGGGTTTACACCACGCTTAAAATTGACGAGGTTAACAACTTAGGTGCGGCGCGGATTCGCTTGCGTTCGCTTGTTTCGGTAATCGAAGAGCGCGAGCGTAAAAACAAAAACAACCCCGAAGTTTTTAAGGGCTACAAAAAGCAGCCGCCCTTCACGCAGGAAATGCGTAAAAACCATACTATTCTTGCGCCGCAGATGTCACCGATTCACTTTGAGCTTGTCGAAGCCGCCTTCCGCTACTGCGGATATAATTTAGAAATTGTGCGCGACTGCGGTAAGGACGCGGTTGACGCGGGTTTGAAGTACGTCAACAACGACTCTTGCTATCCCGCAATTCTGACCGTTGGGCAGTTCATGGCGGCTCTTGAAAGCGGCAAGTATGACCTAAACAACACGTCGCTGATGATTACGCAGACGGGCGGCGCGTGCAGAGCGACGAACTATGTAGGACTGCTGAAAAAAGCTCTTGCTGACGGCGGATTTACCAATATACCTTTGATTTCGCTGAACTTCGTAGGTATGGAAAAACAACCCGGCTTTAAGCTTTCGATGAAGCTTGCTATGCGCGGCTTCATGGCGGTGATTTACGGCGATGTGCTTTGCCGCTGTTTATATCGCACTCGTCCTTATGAAATGGAAAAAGGTTCCGCGAACAGGCTCTACGAGCAGTGGGACAAGAAGCTGAAGGAAGACTTAAAATCACTTAGCCTGCGGAAATATAAAAAGAACATCAAGCAAATCGTTAAGGACTTCGCGGACTTGCCCGTGTTTGATATAGAAAAGCCGAGAGTCGGCTTAGTGGGTGAAATCCTTGTAAAATACCACCCGATTGCGAACAACAACGTCATAGACTTAGTGGAAAAAGAAGGTGCGGAGGCTGTAGTGCCTGATTTAATGGGCTTCATCTACTACATATGCGACCACGCGAATTCTAAATATGAGCTGCTCACGGCTTCAAAGAAGCGGTATTTCTTCTCAAATCTTGCGATTAAAGGCTTTGAATGGCTTGAAAAGCCATACTTAGAGGCTTGCAAGGGAACTAAGTTCGGGACTTTCATGAAGATTTCCGAAATGCGCAAATTAGTCGACGGCATAGTTTCGACAGGGAATATCGCGGGCGAGGGTTGGTTCTTGTCGGCGGAGATGATTGAATTAATTCACAGCGGCGTGAATAACATTATCTGTATGCAGCCGTTTGCGTGTTTGCCGAATCATGTCACAGGAAAAGGCATAATAGGCGAGCTGAAACGCCGCAACCCCGAAAGCAACATAGTCGCGGTTGACTATGACCCGGGCGCATCGGAGGTAAATCAGATTAACAGGATAAAACTGATGTTAGCTCAATGTCAGTTGACAGTTGATAGTGGACAGTTGACAGTTGACGGGAAAAATGATACAATTAAAGAAGAGTTAATAAAAGTATAAATTTAAAAGGTTAAAGGAGAAAGACTATGGCAGAAATTAAGTTTTCAACAGGCGGAGGCAATAACAACAACATGAACATCGACGGCAAAAAAGCGCAAAAGTGGACAGTTGCATTGATTGTAATAATCGGCGCGGTTATTCTGCTTTTCAACTGCTTTGCGATTGTAGAAGAGGGCTTCATCGGCGTGAGATACCGCTTCGGTGCGGTTGTGCAGGACGACCTCATTCCCGGGCTCAACTTTAAAATCCCGTTTATCGAGGAAATCAGACACGTTGAAATGAGAAATCAGATTTACACCTTTGAGGGTGACGCGTACACCCGCGACACACAGCGAGTGAATAATCTGCGGATTAAGCTTACCTATTGTTACGACCCGAACTTCATGACAGAGCTTATTCAGCGCGTCGGCATTAATAATATTGAAGCGCGTTATCTTGTTCCGCACGTACAAAAAATTTCCCGCGATACAATAGGCAGAACCAATGCGGAAAGACTTGTACAGTCGCGCGGCGATATTCAGTTTGAAATTCAGGAAACGCTCGAAAGAGAATTAGCGCCCTTCGGAATCATTGTAACTGCGGTTGCAATCGAAAACATCGCGTTTGAATCGGAATTTGAAGAATCCATTCAGCGCAAGGTTATCGCCGAGCAGGACGCGTTCCGCATGGAAAACGTCACAGTTATGCGCGAAGAAGAAGCGAAGCAGGTAGTTATCGCGGCTGAAGCGAGAGCGGAAAGCGCGATAATCGAAGCGGAAGCCGAAGCGAGAGCGATTGAGCTTATTCAAGCGCAAATCGCGCAGAACCGCGAGTATATCGAATATCTTAAAATTATGAACTGGAACGGCATTTTGCCTCAGGTTATCGGTGACGGCGTGAACCCGTTCGTGGTGCTCGGAAGCGAGAATATTCCGGCGCAGAGACCCGCACAACAGCCGGCTGAGCAATAAAAATGGATTTTAACAACATCAACGACAAACAGCGTGAAGCTGTTATGCGTACCGAGGGTGCAGTGCTTATTATTGCGGGTGCGGGAAGCGGCAAGACAACGGTTCTCTGCTACCGAATCGCGCATATTATCAAGCAGGGACTTGCACCACCTTGGCGGATTTTGGCAGTAACCTTCACTAATAAAGCGGCGGCGGAGCTAAAACTCCGCCTTTCCGCTATGGAAATAGCAGACGCAAAGGACGTTTGGGCAGGGACGTTTCACTCGACCTGCGTGAAAATTCTGCGGCGCGGGATTGAGCTGATTGGTTATAAAAGCAACTTCACGATTTATGACTCTGACGACAGCCTGCGGGTGATTAAAGCCTGCATGAGTGAGCTGAATATGTCGGACAAGTCGTGGAATCCCAAGCAGATTCAAAGCGTGATTTCAAGCGCGAAGGACAAGCTTCAGCCGCCCGACGAATTTAATGTTTACAAAGACGGCAAGCCCGATTATATGCTTGAGAAAATCGCCGCGGTTTACAGCGCGTATCAAAAGCGGCTCAAAGCCGCGAACGCTCTTGACTTCGATGATATAATCGCGAAGACTGTCGAGCTCTTAGAAACTGCGCCCGAAGTCCTCGACAAGTGGCAAAAGCAGTTCAAGTACATAATGGTTGACGAGTATCAGGATACGAACCACGCGCAATATAAGCTGATTTCCATGCTTGCAAGGCAGCGTAGTTCCGCTGATGGCGGAACTACTGACGGGAATCTCTGCGTTGTCGGCGACGAAGACCAGAGCATTTATCGCTTCCGCGGCGCGACGATTGAGAATATTCTGTCCTTTGAAGAGGAATTCAAGGCGCATACAGTCAAGCTTGAGCAGAATTACCGCAGTACCGAAACTATTCTTGAAGCGGCGAACGCCGTGATTAAAAACAACACTCAGCGCAAAAATAAAACGCTCTGGTCGAAGCTCGGCGAGGGCGAGAAAATAGAAGTAAGGACGTTTTTGAGCGAGAAGCGGGAAGCAAGCTTCATAACCGAAACAGTCATGAACGGAATCGCGCAGGGTAAGAAATACTCTGATTATTTAACGCTTTACCGCATGAATGCGCAATCGCGGACAGTTGAGCTTGCGCTGGCGGCTTCGGGCGTGCCTTACAGAATCATCGGCGGCGTGCGCTTCTACGAGCGCAAGGAAATCAAGGATATACTTGCATATTTGAGCGTGATTGAAAACCCGGGCGACATGGTAAGACTGCGGCGGATTATAAACGTTCCCAAGCGTGGAATCGGCGACGCTACACAGGCGGAAGTCGAAAACATCGCGCTGGGACTCGGAATCTCGCCTGTCGAGGTTATGGAGCGGGCGGCAGAGTTCGCAACGCTCGCGAAGAAAGCGAAGCCGCTGACGGCTTTAGCGGCGGTATTCCGCGACCTCGGCGACAGTGACCGCTACTTGCCCGACTTAATCGACGATATTTGTGAGCAGAGCGGTTATCTTGATATGCTCAAAACCGAGGGCGAAGAGGGCGAGGGGAGGCGGCAGAATATCGCCGAGCTTAAATCCTCTGCGATAAGCTTCTGCGAGGAAAACGAGGGCGCGGGGTTGTCGGAATTCTTGGAGCAGGCGGCTTTAATCGCCGACATGGACAGCTATGAGGAGGGCGAGGAGCGCGTCGTGCTCATGACTATGCACTCGGCGAAGGGCTTGGAATTCGACACGGTGTTTATAGTTGGCGCAGAGGAGAATATTTTCCCGTCGTACAGGAGCGCGGCTGACCCGCTTGAGGTCGAGGAAGAGCGCAGATTAGCTTACGTTGCAATTACGAGAGCGAAACGCAAGCTTTACGTTACAAATGCGCGGGAACGCTTGCTTTTCGGGCAGACACAAAGGAACAGAATTTCGCGGTTTATAAGGGAGATTCCGCCTGCTTTAACGATTGTCGAATCGGAAGAAATGCCTGTATTCGTCAAGCCCGAGCGCATAAAGCCCGACTTCACGCAGACGAGCGGCGTTGACAGGAAGCGCGACGCACCGAAGCCCAACGTGAGCTTTGCAGACGGCGAGCGGGTTAAGCATAAAATTTTCGGCGAGGGAACAATTATAGACGTGAGCCCGATGGGCGGTGATTGCCTGCTCGAAATTATGTTCGATAAGGTCGGGACGAAGAAAATCATGGCGAACTTCGCAGGGGTGCAAAAGATATAAATGTTGACCATTTGTTGACCAAAAAGTATTTTTGAAGATAAAAATGCACGAAAAATCCTTTAAAAATCAAAAATATTTGCCAAAACATGAAAAAGTTTACAATTTGTTAACACATTTTGGTAAATTATATACTATAATATAAGTGTAAAAATGTCTTTTTGCGACCTTTATGGAAAGGAGGGCGGAACAAATGACAATCGGAAACTTAGGAACTGTAGGTATTCACGCGCAAAGCAACTACTTTGCACCTCTTGACGAAGTCAGGGCGGTAGGCTCTGCAAGCTTGGCGCAGCAGGATTCGCAGAATTATCTGCGGGCTGATTACGCGGAGACGATTAAACCCGTTGAAAGGTATGAACCCGCGGGTGAAAAGCCGGATTTTGCGGCGATAAACCTGATGAAAAACAGCTTCCCAGAGCCGGTGCCTATGCAGTCGTTCAATCTTGAGGATTTCGAGACAGGCGCATCGTCAACCGGAGAACCGCAGATGACCTTAGCTGAGTTCCAGGCACAGCAGGAACAGCGCGTGCAGGTAGAAAGCCAAGCGCAGACTCAGCAGGTTCATGAAGCAATTGAAGAAATGGAGCGTCCGTCGGGCTCGCCGTTTCAGTCAAGCGCACAAAATTCGCTGAACCCGCAAGGCTTGAGCGAAAATCAGAGCGCGCTTGGAGCGCACACAATCACGCAGACGCAGGAAGTACGCGTTGAAGAGCGCGTAGCTGAAAGCGCGACTGTGCAAACTTCGTCTGAAAGAGCGGAATACGCCGCAAATTCAAGACTTACTCCCGCCCAAGAGCGCGGAGTAGAGGAATACACCAGAATGCAGGACTACAGCGACCCGACGAGTCTTAGCATGGCGAATTCACAGCTTGCGGCTTAATCCTTTTCTTTTACAGTTGCTTTATTAAACAAAACCTGCAACATTTGTTGCAGGTTTTTTCATGTTTTGCCGAAAATTCACATAAAACCTTGACAAAACGCCGTTTTCATGCTATTATGACTTGTTGCTGTTTTGCACAAGAAGGAAAAAGGAAAATGAAAAATAATCAAGGAATCAAAACAATATTAGCGGCAGTTGCCATTCAAATGACGCTCGGTATTGCATATATTTGGAGCGTGTTTCAAACAGGTATCGCCAACAGCATTTTCGGCGGGAACAACGCGGCGGCGGGAATGACCTTCTCGCTACTGCTCGCAACGCTGACAATAGGAAGCGTAATCGGCGGGAAGTTAGCGGTTAAATATTCAATCCGCAGAGTAGTGCTCATCGGCGGAGTTATACTCAGCGCGGGATTCTTTTTAGCGTCCTTTACCACCTCGAGCTTTCCGTGGCTTTTATGGGGGTCATACGGCGTCATGGGCGGCGTCGGCATGGGCTTTACCTATTCGACGACAATAGCCTGCGCGCAAAAATGGTATCCGCATAAAAAAGGCTTCGTCACGGGGATTATCGTTTCGTCGCTCGGCTTCGGCGGCGTTGTGTTTACGCCGATAGTTGAAATGCTTATAGAAAAGTTCGGCGGACAGGAAATAGGCGAGCCGAACACGTTTATAGTGCTGAGCGTGATTTTCTTAGTAGTCTGCACAGCCGGCGGGCTTCTGCTCAAAAACCCTCCCGACGGCTACATGGCTGACAAGGCTTCTGCCGGCGCAGCACCCGCAGCCGTAAGTCTTACACCCACGCAAATGCTGAGAACACCGAAGTTTTATTTAGTGACGGGTTCACTGCTTTTGGCTTGCATGGGCGGGCTGATGATGATAGGCTTTGCGAAGCCGATTGCAGTAGCGAAGGGACTCGAAGCGACCGCTATGTACGGCGTGTTGGCGATTTCTATGTTTAACTCGCTCGGGCGTTTGGTTTGGGGTATGATTTCAGACAAATTAGGGCGAATAAATACAATCATACTGCTGCTTTCGGGAACAACAGTGCTGTCACTGCTCGTGAACATGGCTGAAAGCTGGTGGATTTACGTTTTAATCGCTTGTATCGGCTTTTTTTACGGCGGCTTCCTCAGCAACTTCCCTTCGCTGACCGCCGATTTATTCGGAGCCGCGCACATGGCGACCAACTACGGCTTCGTGCTTCTCGGCTTCGGCACGGGCGCAATTGTCTCGTCGCAAATCGCGGGCTATTACAGGAATATCGCCGCAGAAGCAGGGGATATAAACCTGATGTTCCCCGCGTTTATCATCGCTTCCTGCTGTTCGGCGGCGGCGATTGTGTTAATGATTATTTTAAGAAAGCTTAGTAAGCAGAGCGGAGAAAATAAATAATGAAAAACGACCGTATTTTGAAAATATGTTTAGCGGGGCTTTTGATAGCGATGGGGATAATTATTCCTATGTTTTCGCCGCTCAAAATTATTATCGAGCCTGCTTCGTTTACATTAGCGAGCCATGTAGCGATTTTCATTGCTATGTTTATATCGCCGTCTGTCGCTATCGCAGTGTGTATCGGAACGACGGTGGGCTTCTTTTTAGGCGGCTTCCCGATTATTATTGTGCTTCGCGCAGCTTCGCACGTTATTTATGCAGCAATCGGCTCGCTTTATTTGCACGAAATTGCGAAAAAAAGACTAACCGAGAAGAAGCTTTGGATTTTCTCGGCTTGCATAGGGTTTATTCACGCTGTCGTTGAAATCGCGATTGTGACCGCGTTTTACGTCAGCCTTACAGTCGGCGACGCGTATTACGAAAAAGGCTACTTCGTGACGGTAATACTGCTTGTCGGGCTTGGGACGGTAATCCACAGCGTGATTGACTTCAAGCTCGCGCATATAGTTGCACTTGCGCTGAGGCAGCAGAAGAATCTTAAAAAACTGTTCGAGAAGGTTTGAGCTATTAAAAACGCAGAGCGGCGGGGATTAATCCCCGCCGCATTTTTATGTTATGTTTTTAATTTTTTGCTGTTAGAGTTTTCTACTCGTTTTATATGACCTTTCAGAACCATATTTATGTACTGCGAGAAAGACCTGTCGTTTTTCTCTGCATATATTTTAATGTTCTCAACAATATCACCGTCAAGCGTAATGCTTACTTTTTGCTTTAGCGGTCTGTCCATATATTATACCTCCTATTTCTTTAATAGTAGCATAATATCATATCATGTATTGACAAGTAGGATAAAGTAGGATATAATAATAAAAAATATTATCTTTAGGAGGACATCTATGTTTTGCTCAAAATGCGGAAAAGGTATAGATGAGGAAGCTCTTATCTGCGTACATTGCGGTGTAGGGACAGAAAAATATAGACAGGAGCAAAGACCAAAGAGACCAATAGTTGAGTTCCCGAGTGTAACGGCTTTTATAAAAAAGTTTTCAATTGTTGAAATTTTTCTTTTAATTATATCTATCATGATATGTATATTATTTTTCGTTGCACCGATTTTCACTTTGACTGATAAAGATGGTTCGTTAAAGGTTACAGCGTTTAACGCAACGATGGGCAAAATAGTAGCAGAAACACACGTGAGAGGTGAAACTATAAGGGTTGTTCAAACAACAAGAGATAGTTATGGCGAACTTGATACTTTGAGATTAATACATTTAAGTATGTTGGTAATTCCTATCATTCTTATTGCTTTAATAATTAAAGTGATTACAATTTCATCTTATGATAAGATGTTAAAGTTAAAAATTATTGATGTTCTTTTTAGGTTTTCAATATTGGGTATCGCTGTAGTTGCTTTATGTACAGTAGTTTATTTTGGCTTTTCTCCTTTAATACTTTTTATAAGAGAAGCGGCAAAATATGGAATAGATACTCCACCTATTCGGGTAGGTATCGGTATAATATCACCATTTATGTTATATATGGTAATATGTATTATGTCGAAAGTTCGATTTAATGATGTATATGATAATTATGTGGAAAATGGTGATGAAAACGATTAGTATAAAAAAGCGGCAGATTTCTGCCGCTTTTTTGCTCAAAATCTGAGTTTCTCGATTTCTTCCTCCGTCAGCGTAGGAACAAGCACTCTATTCAAAGCCCTTGAAATCACCTTCGCGAAACGATTAATCACGCTGTCAATATCACGCGGGACAACCATAGCTTCGCCGCCGAAGCTGTCGGTAATCCCGGGGCAGATTGACGACAGGTCAATCACAGTCGGAACGCCGAGCGCGACGACTTCACAGCCGCAGCCGAGCGTTCGCTTTGAAATTTCCTGCCGTGAGTTGCCTACGCCGCTCCCGGGGGCGATTCCCGTGTTTGTAACCTGAATTGTCCGCGCAAGCCGCTCAGGTTCGGCGCAGGCGAGGCTGTCAATCACCACAACCATATCAGGCTTAATGCCGTCTGCGATGAAGCCGAGCTGACGACTGCTTTCCATACCTGTCTGCGCAAGCACGCCTGTTTCCACTACAAAAACCTCTCTCATTCCAAGCTCGGTGAATTCTTCGCTTTGGGAGAGGTGCGCGGTGGCGGCGATTTTTGAAGCGGCGCGGACGCCGAGGCTGTCGGGCGTTATGTTCGCGTTGCCGAGCCCTGCTACTAATATGCGTCCTTTTTCGGGAATGAAAGCGGCGAGAACCCGCGAAAGCGCGTCCACTTCCGCGTCTTCGTCGTATTCAAGGTGAGAATCGCAGTGCAGGGTTGTGTAAATGCCTGCGGGCTTGCCGAGCGCGTTGCTCTCGGGGAGCTCGGTCTCGGTAAGCAGAAGCCCGTGAATACGGCGTTCCTTGCGGCTTATGCCGTCTTTTATAAGTTCTAAGGCTAAGTCGGTTCTGTTCATATGGCTATTGTTTGTCATCAAAAGTAAAATATCCCCCGAGTTTATTGACTTTTTGCTTTTAATATAGTACAATAGAATTACAAATATTGGGGAGTTTTCGTTTTGAAGCTATTTAATATGTCCGAAAAGAATAAAAATGACGAAATAGACGCTTTACGTGCCGAGCTCGCAGAAGTAAAAGCTGAAGCCGAAGCCGCGAAGCGCGCGAAGAACGCCTTCTTTACTTCTGTCGTTCATGAAATCCGCACATCTATGAACGCTGTCGCAGGGATGGCGGAGCTTTTAGAAAATTCCGAGAACAATGAAAAAACCGAAATAATAAAAACACATTCGGAAATTATGATTGAGCTGGTAGAAGACCTGCTCGACTTTTCGCGCATTGAAAACGGGACTTTCGATTTACAGCCTGAGCATTATTATTTTCCCGCTCTGCTTGAAAAGATTACGAATACGGCGCGGCTGAAGGCGCGGGAAAAAGCACTTAAATTCACTACAGAATTCCGCGAAGAGATACCGCCGTATCTATATGGCGACTCGGCGAAGCTCGCGCGAGTACTCGCGAATCTGCTGTCGAACGCGGTGAAATTCACCGACAAGGGAAGCGTTACGCTTTCGCTAAACGTTAAAGAAAACACGCTTGAATTCGCGGTCAGCGATACGGGAGCAGGCATAAAACCCGAGGATTGCTCAAAGCTTTTCGATTATTTCAAGCAGATTGAGGAGCGCAGGAATAAAGGACTCACAGGGCTCGGACTCGGGCTCACGATTACCGATAATATTATCCGCGCGATGAACGGGAAGCTAACTGTTGAGAGTATTTACGGCTTCGGCTCGACGTTTAGGGTTGAGATTCCTTTTGAAGCGGGCGACGAGGAACAAGCGAGCATAAGCGAGGACGCAAATAATCATGTTTACGCGCCCGAAGCAAAGGTTCTGATTGTTGACGACATAGACGTGAATCTAAGCGTCGGGGCAGGCTTTTTGAAGCTACATGGGATTACAGCCGACATAGCCACAAACGCCAAGGACGCAATCAAAAGAGTCTGCGAAAAGGATTATGACATAGTTTTCATGGACCATATGATGCCCGAAACCGACGGCGGAAAGGCTTCGGAAATTATTCGCAGCTTCGGCGGCAAATATGCTAAAAATGCCCAAAATAATAGCGAAAATAGCCTTAAAATAATCGCGCTGACCGCCAGCGTCTCGCCCGAAACAAAAGCGTTAATGCTTGAATCGGGCATGGACGACTTCCTGCCTAAGCCGGTCACGAAGCAATCGCTCAATCAAATGCTGAAAAAGTGGCTCCCTGCCGATAAATACGAAACAAAAAGCGAAGAAATATCTGAACAGAGTCCCGAAGACAAGCAGTTTTTCTCGGAGCTTGCGGAAAAAGCAGAGGGACTCAACACTGAGCTCGGCTTCAAACGCTCGGGCGGGACGGCGCAGGCGTATAGGAATTCATTGAAGCTGTTATATCGGCGGATTCCTAAGAGCCTTGAAAAGCTTGAAAAATATTTAAGCTGCAATTCAATGCATGATTTTAAGGTTGAAGCGCACGGAATGAAGGGCGCGCTCGCGATTAACGGCTTGGAAAGGCTTTCGGGCTCAGCTTACGGGCTTGAACTTGCGGCTGAAGCGGAAAACGCAGATGTCTGCAGGAAAAATCTGCCGGGCTTCGCAGAAAAGCTCAGCGCACTTAAAGCTATATTAGCAGAGACATTTCCCGAAAAAGCAGAAGCAAAAGAAACAAAAAAAGAAGGCGGCAGGGACGCTCTCGCCCGCATTATAGAAAGCTTGATTATAAACGTTGAGCGGTTCGACAGAACGTTGGCTCTCGAAGAAATTGAAAGCGCGATGACCCTGGACTTCGGCGAGGGAGATAAGCTTTTCTCGCTTTTGAAAGCAGACTTAGAAGACTTTGACTACGACTCGGCAATGGAAAAATTACAAAGCTTTAATACAGGAGGAAAAACATGAACAGCACTAATTCAAAAAAACAGGTAAAAAAACCTAAAATCTTAGCGGTTGACGATGTTTCTGTAGTACTTAACGCCATTACTTCCGCGCTTGAAGCGCATTACGAGGTTTTCTGCCTTACAAAAGCAGAGCAGGTTGAACGGTTTTTGAAAAACACCGACAACGTGCCGGACTTGTTCATTTTAGACATAGAAATGCCGGATATGAACGGCTTCGACCTTATTAAAGAAATCAGAGAATTTGAAGAACACAAGGAAACCCCTATAATAATTCTTACCGGAAACGCAACAGTGCGCAATTTTCATGTTGCATTTAAGCAGGGCGTAATGGATTTTATCGCAAAGCCCGTAGACTCAAAGGTTCTGCTTGAAAAGGTAAACGCGCAAATAAAAAGGAAGTAATTTTTATGGCTCAAAATATAAGTCGTAAAATAACAATTTTCCTCATCGTGCTGCTTATTGCATACGCGCTCGTTGAGGGTGTGTTGGGTTTTGCGGTTTATATTTCTGATAATACAAAGGCATACGCGGAAAACGCGCTGACAATCGCCGAAGCCGCCGCTTCTGACAATGCGGGAATCGCCTTGCTCACAGCAGGCACACAGGCGAGCGCAGTTTATATGCTTGAAAAAAGCGGCAACGACAGCGAATATATTCTCTTAGCGCTCGGAAGCGCAGAAATAAGCGCGGGAACAACCGTAAACGCGGCGGCTCTTGCGCCCCAAATAAGCATCGCATTTAACGAGGGAAAAACAAGCTCAACAGGGATTTACGAAGCCTACGGCGATAAGCTCATTTCGGGCTTCGCGCCTGTTTTTGACGCTCGCGGCAACGTAATCGCAGTCGCAGGTGCAGACATCAGCGCGGAAAAACTTTACTTAGACGCGCTGTATTACGCGGTCAGAAAGGTTTTGATTTCGGCGGGGTTTCTGTCGGTAATCGGCTGTTTAATCGCGCTGTTTGTTTTCGGGCGCAGAAGTAAGCTTGCTTCTGCCGACTTGAAAGAAACACGCGTCACCGATAATTCCGCGTCTGTAATTGAAAATATAGATTCGTTAGTTTACGCGACCGATATAGAAACGCATGAGCTGCTTTTCGCGAACAGCAAGCTGCTCAAAACTATAGGGCTTTCAGCGTCTGAAGCTGTGGGCAAAAAATGCTGGGAGGTTATCGGAAAGGGCGGCGCGCCCTGCGGGTTTTGCCGCTTACCGAGACTGCTCGCGGACAAAAGCCAAAAAGCCTACGAATGGGAGCATTACGACGAAAAGACGGCAAAGTGGTTCTTGTCGCGCGGCTCGCTGATAAAGTGGACTGACGGGAGAACCGCGCACTTCAAAATCGCGACAGATGTTACAACGCTCAAGGCTTACGAGGAGCAGATGAAGTATTTTTCTGCGATTATCGCAACGTCTGACGCGGGCATAATCGTCAACGACAGGCGCGGACATATACAGGAGTGGAACATAGGCGCGACGCACATTCTCGGCTATGAGCGAAATGAAGTAATCGGCAGAAGCCCGAAGGATTTCAACCCGCCCGCAAGCCACAAATACATAGAAAACATAATATCGCGCATAATCAGCGGCGAGCATATTCATCACTCTGAGGAAATGCGCCTGCATAAAAATGGTAAAAAAGTCTTCTGCTCGATTACTTACACGCCGATTATGGACGACAAGGGCTTGGTGAGCGGATATGTTTCGGTTTTTCATGATGTTTCGGAACGTGTCAGAAAAAAAAGAATGCAGGAAGATGCACTGCACGAAGCAGTGCTGAACGCGTCGGAAACCTCGCGCCTCAAATCTATGTTCCTTGCCAACATGAGCCACGAAATCCGCACGCCTATGAACGGAATCATCGGGCTTACGGAGCTTGCGCTTGAGGGCGGTGGGCTTACTGAAAAAACCATCGATTACCTTACAAAAATCCGTTCAAGCGCGGTAGGGCTATTAGATATAATCAACGATATTCTCGATATTTCTAAAATTGAAGCAGGTAAGAGCGAGCTCGAAAGCTTCGCGTTTACCTTCGGCGACGTGTTCAAAAGCTGTGAGGTTATTTCCGAGCTGAAGGAAAAAAACGAAGACGTAAAGCTTATATTTAACTGCGGCGAGCTTGCCGCTGAGGTAGTCTTAGGCGACCCGACAAAGCTTAGGCAAATCTTCATGAACCTGCTGTCGAACGCTATTAAGTTCACGAGCAAGGGCTCGGTGGAGCTTTCCGCTGAGGTTGCCGAGCGGCGCGAGGACAGCGTGGTTGTAAGATTCGCGGTCAAGGACACCGGCATAGGCATGAACGAGAAGCAAATCCAGCGGGCATTAGAACCTTTTGTGCAGGCAGATGCAAGCACTACCCGAAGGTACGGCGGAACAGGGCTCGGCTTGTCAATTACTAACGCCTTGCTTGAAATGATGGGTGCAGGGCTTATTGTTGAAAGTGAGGAGGGCGAGGGCAGTACCTTTAGCTTCACGCTGACCTTTAAAATCGCGAGCAAATCCGCGCCTATAATAGTAAACTTCGAGGATTATAACAAAGAAAACGAAGATAAGAAGCCTGTGTTCGCGGCGGAAGCACTTGTCTGCGAGGACAACTCCATTAACCGCCAGGTTATAGAAGAGCATTTAATGCGAATCGGTATTAATCCCATAATTGCCGAGAACGGTAAAATCGGCGTAAACATGGCGAAGACCCGTATGCGTACAGGCAAGCCGTTCGATATTATTCTGATGGATATTCATATGCCCGTCATGGACGGACTGGAAGCCATGCAGAAGCTAATCGAGGCAGGGAGCGAAACGCCTGTAATAGCAATGACCGCGAACGCTATGCCCGAGGACAGGGAGCTGACGCTTCAAAGCGGAATGTCCGACTATATCTGCAAGCCGTTCACGGCGCGGGATTTATGGAGCTGCTTGCTTCGCTTCCTTAAACCCATAAGATACGATGAAATAATTCCGAGCACCGTAACAGGCGACAGAAACGAAGTTATCGACGGCGTTTCCGGACTTGAAAAGTCCGCAGGAGACCCGGGACTTTACAAGAAAATCAAAACCGACTTCTACTTCAAAAACCTCAAAACGATGGAAGTCATTGAAGAAGCGGTAAGCCGCGGCGACTTCGTAACTGCGCACAGACTTGCACACACGCTCAAAGGTGTCGCTGTATTAATTGGTGCGGTGCGCCTCGGAGAAGCGGCGCGCTCTGCCGAGAAGTTCTATGCCGACGGGGTGGACGATGCGGAGGCGTTAGCGGTAATGCGCGAGCGGCTTGACGCGGTGTTAGAGGCTTTATCAGAGCAGGCGTTTGAATCGCGCAAGGAAAGCGAAAAGGCAGACTTCGCGGTGACGCAGACGAATATCGTGAAGGCCTTCGACATTATACGCCGCCTTGAACCGCTGCTCAAAGAGGGAAGCTCGGAAGCCACCGACCTTGCCGACGAGGTGAAGGCGACGTTCACGAGAGAGCAAAGCGAAGAAATGGTGCTTTATTTACTAGATTACGAATTTGACGCCGCGCTGAAGGAGCTAATGAAAATAAAACGGCAATTAGAGGGAGAATAATTATGAGCAAGGAAAAAAAGTTTAAAATCTTAGCAGTAGACGATGAAAAAGCGAATCTTGACCTTTTGATTCATATACTCAAGGATACTTATATCGTCTATCCGGCGAAATCGGGTGAAGCGGCTTTGAAAAAAGCGGCAGAAATTCAGCCTGACCTCATTCTGCTTGACGTAATTATGCCCGAGATGAACGGCTTTGAGGTTTTGGAGAAGCTTAAAGCCGATGACCTCACCCAGCATATACCTGTGTTTTTCATCACCGCGCTCAACAATACCGAGGACGAAAAGCGCGCGCTGGGTCTCGGCGCGGTGGATTATATAGTCAAGCCTTTTAATGCGGACATGGTGAAGGTGCGAATAAAAACACAATTGCAATTAATTAAATATATGCGAACTATCGAGGAACTCGGTATGTTCGATGAATTAACAGGTATGCCGAACAGAAAAAGCTTCGATAAACAGCTCATGGTTGAGTGGGGGCGGGCAGTAAGGGAGAAAACCCCTGTAAGCCTCATCATGATTGACGTTGACGAAGGCGAGGAGAACGCCTTAATTGAAGTCGCGGGCGTAATTAACGCGCGGCTCAAGCGGGTGACAGACGTTCACGCGCGCTACAGCGAAACGATGTTTGCGATTATTCTGCCTAACACGAACAGAGACGGCGCGGCGATTGTCGCGGAGGATATTATTAAAGGCGTGAAGGCGCTTACGCTTGAGGAGGGCGTTCAAATCACGCTCAGCGTCGGGATTTCCTCAACACAGCCCAAGCATGACGACCCGATTTCGTACTTTGTTTTGCAAGCGGACAGGAATCTTTTTAAGGCTAAAGCAGAAAAAAACACGGTTTCTTATTAATTTAAAAAACAGCAAAAAAGAACTCGTTTTTAAAACGAGTTCTTTTTATTTTAATTTAATTTTTAATCATCGGAAACAGAGCTTTTATATTCGGTCAAGAACTTTTTCAGAACCAAAGCCATGAGCACAGCTCCTATAACCCGCAGAATTCCGACTGCGCCGATTGCGTTATCGCCGAGCGAAACTATGATACTTACAAGGTCAAGCCCCGCATACGCGAAGATAATCAGCGGCAGATTGTAATTAATATTTTCGTTGTACTTGCCTGTGGTTATGATGGATTTTAAGCTGTCAGCGAGCTTAATCACGCCGAGGCTTGCCGCGATTCCCGCTATTGTCACTAAAATCGCAACTATCATTGCTACAGCGCCCGCGCTCAGGCTGACAATCGTGAACGAAATCAGCGCGGCGACGTTAGCGAAGCAGGCGAACTTAACAAAGTTAAAGCCCGGAGCGGATTTGCGCGGCTCTGATGTTCCAGCGAAGGTTCCGCTGTTGAGGATAAATCCGACGCCGAATAAAACGATTGGCAAAAGCATAACAACGTGCAGAATTGCGTCGATTCCGAGTCCGTCTACGCCGCGCGTTACGCCGTCGATTCTGATAAACATTACAATCAAGGAGAACAGCGTATAAAGCCCCGCTCCTGCTAAGAACATCATGTTTTTACCGTAGCCTACCGCCATGTTGAGGTAGTCGGTATCGGCGTCGCCTGTGAACTTCTTCATCTTGGCGTCAGCATTAGGCTTTTTCGCCGGCTCTGCTTTTTTAACGGGTTCTTCTTTTTTGACTTCTTCTACTTTCTTAGCTTCATCGGCTTTCTTGGCTTCATCGGCTTTTTTAGCTTCTTCTGCCTTCTTAGCTTCTTCAGCTTTCTTAGCTTCATCGGCTTTCTTAGCTTCATCGGCTTTCTTAGCTTCTTCAGCTTCCTTCGCCTTTTGTGCTTCTTCTGCCTTTTTGGCTTCTAAAGCGATTCTCGCTTCTTCTTCTTTTTTAGCTTCTTCGGCTTTTCTTGCTTCCTCTGCAAGTCTTGCTTCTTCGGCTTCTTTTGCTTTTTGGGCTTCTTCTGCCGCTTTTTCTTCCTCGGCTTGCTGTGCTAATTTCCACGGCGGCGGTGTGTCTTCCTTCGTCGCGTGATAATATTCGCCCCTGTGAGCCTCGCCGTCGTCTTCCTCGGAAGCAGACTCAAGCTCAGCCAAAGCGAGCTCTAAGTCCGAAGCGTCTTCAACCTCGGGCTCGGGCTCCGGCTCGGGCTTTATTTCTTCAATTATAAAGTCGGACAAGCTGTCGCTGACCGCAGGCTTCGGTGCGGGCGCGGAATCTATTATGAAAGCGGACATATCGTCGTCTTCGTCTTGCGGGACGTCGGAGACGCCGTCCCCTACATCGGGCGCGGGTGCGGATTCCATTATGAAATCGGACATATCGTCAGCCGGCTCGGGAGCGGGTGTTGTTACCTCGGGCGCGGCAGGAAGGGGCGCAGAAGAGTCTGACGCGGGCGCGTCACCTTCACCTGATGCGTAAGTACGAGTGTCAACTATTTCCTCTGAACCACAGTTGTAACAATTCGTGCCTGCTTTAAATTGAATACGTCCGCAGCCTTTACAAAGTTTCATTTACAGTTTCTCCTTTGAATTATATTTATCGGATTATCGGAATTGTTCTTTCAGTTTATAATCCGGAACATATATATCCATTCTACTATATTAAACGCAAAAAGTAAAGAGTATTTTTAAAAAAATGTTGAAATCTACGGAAAAATTTGAAATTTTTTCAAAAAAGTACTTGACATGACGTAGTAATTGTGATATTATGGGAATATAATTACTTTGTGTGGCGTAGTAGGGGCGACCCTATGTGGTCGCCCGCATGAAAATAACGGGACGCCACACAGGGCGTCCCCTACAGGAAGACGGAGGTGGTTATGTGATTAGCAGTGAGGTCATTCGCGGTTATATTGACCTGATGATTCTCTGCGTTTTGTGCACAGGCGAGTCTTACGGGTACGAAATCGGCAAATCAATCCGCGAAATCACCGAGGGCGAATACATTATTAAGGAAACCACGCTGTATTCAGCTTTTGCGAGAATGGAAAAGGCGGGGCTGATTGAATCCTTTCCAGGCAGCGTGACCCACGGGAAGCCGCGAACGTACTACAGAATTACCGAGCGCGGCAGAGAATTCCGCGAGGAAAAGCGGGAAGAATGGGCTTTTACTAAAAAAATCATCAGTAAATTTATAGAAATGGAGAATAAAAATGGAAACGATTAAAATTTACCTTGAAACAATGTTCTCGGCACTTCCGAAAACAGAAGAAGTCGCAAGGCTCAAAAGCGAGCTTCTTGTCAGCATGGAGGAGAAATACAACGAGCTCAAAGCCGCAGGCAAATCCGAGAACGAAGCAGTCGGGACGGTAATATCCGAGTTTGGCAACGTCGATGAGCTTACGGAGGAAATGGGAATCAGAAGCGCGGAGGAAGCAGATGACGGAGAAATTTATTTAACGCGCGACGAAACGATGGAATACTTAGCGGTGATGAAAAGAAGCGGCTTCTGGTTCGGAATCGGTGTGTGGCTGATTATGACGGGCGTTGCGCTGTTGATTTTAATCGGCGGCTACGGCGTTGTGAACGAGCCTGTGAATAGCTTAGTCGATGCGATAAGCCTTGTGGGTGAAACTGTAAGCGACGCTGTTAATGCAGTTTTAAGCGGCAGCGAAACAGAAGAAAGAGACTTCAGAGGCGCGGTCGGGGTTTTTGTTCTGCTTATGTTTATTGCAGGCGCTGTGCCGCTCTTCATCGTTCACGGCATGAAGCTTGAGCCTTACGAGGTTCTTGAATCAAAAAAAGTCCGCCTTGACACCGAGACACGTGCGGAAATTGAAATGCTTGACCGTGAGAATAATTCGCGCTTCGTTTGGAGCATGGCGGGCGGCGTTGCGCTGATTTTGTTCGCGGTGGCTGCTTTTATTCTTTTCGGCGTAATTGTCGCAGATGAGTACGGAAGCGCGCTTCTGTCACTCATGCTTTTCGCAATCGGCTTAGCTGTTTATATATTTATAACTGCGGGAATGAAAAAAGGTGCATATGAGTGCCTGCTCGGCAAAGGCGATTACGCGAGTATTCACAAAAAAATAAATAGCTATGCAAGCAATAATTCAAGAAGAATGGAAAGAATCATCGGTGTTGCGGCGGCGTTCTTCTGGCCCTTGGTGGTCGCGGCGTATTTACTGTGGAGCTTCGTCAGCGGCGACTGGCATATAACGTGGGTGGTTTGGCCCATCTGCGGCTTGATATTCGGCGCGTTCGCAGGGGCAATCGGCGCGTATTACAGCCTCGGCGGAGGGGAGAAGAACGAGGGGAGATAATTTGCATATTTTTATACTAATGAGTATTGACAAAACAAATTTTATATGTTAAAATAGAATCAGACAAAGGCGAAACCTATTGACGGTTAGCTTTTATGATAAGTTATGAAAATAACCGCACACATTGCTATTGGGGGCGGTTATTTTTCATTTCGTTGAATTTTGCGATTATTTCAATTACTGCACGCAGTATCAAATATAAGTATATCAACTCCATGGCGTCACCTCCTTTCGGAAGCTTCGCTAACCGTCCGTACAGTCGTTTAGACTGTTCGTCTTTATAGGAATCACCTTGTCCTTGAATTTAATATATCATAATTCAAGAAGAATGTCAACACATAATATATAAGTTTTCATTGCTTTGCACTATAAATTATATAATATTAAGTTTATAGTATAATTCTTTGCATTGCAATGCACCGCGCTCCTGTGCTATCATGTATCATAGGAGGAATAGGAAATGAAAAGTTCAAAAAACGCCGCCTTGTTCTTCGCCGAAAACCGAGAAATTATTCTCGCTTTCGGCGAATACTTTTTGGAGAAGTTGTCGGATAAGGAGTTGCTTGACGCCCTCGCCGAAAAGGACTTAGAAAAGCTTGCGAGAATCTTCAAGCTAATGTTCGACAAGAGCTTCACAGGTGAAGAAAAAACAGAAAAAGAACAGAACCGCACACTCGAAGAAATCCTCAAAATATTTAAAAAAGAAGGGGAGGTTAATTGAAAAACAAAACAAAAAAATCGCTGTCGGAGAAGCAGCAGGAATGTTTGGAGCTTCTCAAAGACGAAAAACTTCAGCGAATCAATATTTTAGAGGGAAGCGTGCGCTCGGGGAAGACGTATGTTTCCCTGCTTTTATGGGGTTTTTGGGTTGTGACAAAGGAGCCGTCCTGCACTTTTTTAATGGCAGGAAAAACGCTGATGACTCTCAAGCGAAACGTCTTAGAATTATTAGCAGATATTTTTGAAGGGAATTTTTCTTACTCGCTCGCTAAAAAAGAAGCCAAGCTTTTCGGGCGGCGGATTTATTTAGAGGGTGTCAGTGATGCTCGCAGTGAGGGAAAAATCCGCGGTTTAACGCTTGACGGTGCGTACTGCGACGAGCTGTCCTTGTTTGAGGAAGACTTCTTTAAAATGCTGTTGTCGCGGTTATCTAAAGAAGGCGCGAAGCTCTTCGCGACTACTAACCCCGACCACCCGAATCACTGGCTCAAACGCGAGTATCTTGACAATCAAACGCTCGATTTACTCGACGTAAAATTCACGCTTGACGATAATATTTATTTGTGTCCAAAGTATGTTGAAAGCCTCAAAAAAGAGTACACCGGAATGTATTACGACAGGTTTATTTTGGGGCTTTGGGTGGCGGCTGAGGGTAGAATTTACGGCGAGTTCGACAAAGCAAAAATGGTTCTCAGCGACGCGGAAATGCGTGCGCGATTTGAGGAAAATCCATTACTTTTTACAATCGTCGGTGTGGATTACGGAGGCAACAGAAGCGCGAGCGTTTTCAGTCTTGTGGGTTTCGACAAAGGCTTCAAAAACGTTTATCTTCTGCGCGAGCATTACGACAAGCAGAACAAATCTGCCGAAAGTTTAATTGCGGATTTTACGCAGAAAATCGCCGAGTGGCGCGAGGAATTCCCCGCTTTGAAGGCTGTTTTCTGCGACAGCGCGGAGCAATTGCTGATTAAAAGCTTTCGTTACGCTGTGCCTGTTGAAGTGAAAAACGCGCTTAAACGTCCGATAAATCAGAGAATTGCAATGCTGTGCAGACTTGTTTCGGCGGGGCGTTTTTATGTAAATTCAAGCTGTACGAAGTTTATTGAAGCAGTGGAAAACGCTGTCTGGGACGGGAAGCAGGGCAAGGACACGCGGCTCGACGACGGTAGTGTAAACATCGATTCGCTTGATGCGTTTGAGTATGCGATTGAGAGGTACGAGCGGGAATTATTCAAGTTCTAAAAAGAAAGGATTTAACATGAATATCAAGAATATGTTTAGAAAAAGTACAAGCGGGTTGCGGGTGTGTTATGCTCTAATAGATGTTTTAATCAAACATCGAAAATTGCAGGCGAGGACTGTAATTGGAGCAGAGAGATTGTGTCGGTGGCGTATGCAATTCTGTCAAAAATAAATGAAGAAAGGATTATAAAGTGGAAAATAATAAAATCGTGCCGCCGATACAGCTTGAAAAGCGTATAGGCGGTATAACATATTTGGTTGCTGTCAATTTTAAAACGAGCGGGGAAACTGCAAAGGAAAAAATCTTACGCTTGATTAAAAGAGAGGTGAATAATATTGCCTAATTCTCAAAGCTCTGAAACTTCCCGCCGGAAAGAGGATAATATGTACAATCAAAAGTTAAAAATCGCATACGAGCGATTGAGCCGTGATGACGAGCAACAAGGAGAGAGCAACTCTATAACAAATCAAAAGTTGTTGTTAGAGGAGTATGCAGAGCGGAACGGTTTCACGAATCTAATACACCTTATCGATGACGGTTGGAGTGGTACTCGGTGGGATAGACCCGGTATAGTCAAGTTAATTGAAGAAGTGGAAGCAGGGAAAGTCGGGCTTGTACTTGTAAAAGACATGAGCCGTTTGGGGCGCGACCATTTAAGAGTAGGGCTTTTAATGGAGCAATTCCGTGAGCGCGGTGTGAGATTTATTTCGGTAAGTGACGGAGTAGATACGGCGAATGGCGAGGACGATTTTCTTCCGTTTCGGAACATACTTCACGAATTTTATGTCAGAGATACTTCAAGGAAAATCAAAGCGGCTTTTCATAGTCGCGGAATGTCGGGTAAGCCCACGGCAAGCATACCGCCTTACGGCTATTTGAAATCCCCTGAAGATAGGCATAAGTGGATAGTAGACCGTGAAGCCGCCGAAGTAATAAAGCGCATTTATAACCTTACTATGGACGGAAAAGGTGCGTATCAAATATGCTGTATTCTTAAAGAGGATAAAGTGCCTGTACCCGGTTATCACTTGCAGAAAAAAGGTGTCGGACTTCATAAAAGTCATGTTTTCCCCGACCCATACAACTGGAGCAGTTCGACAATATGCAACATTCTCAAAAAGAGAGAGTATCTCGGTCATCTTGTTAATTTTAAGTCTAAGAAAAACTCATACAAAGATAAAAGAAATCACTATGTTCCCGAAAGCGAATGGGTTATATTTGAAAACAGTCATGAGCCGATTATAGACCAAGTGACATTTGACAATGTACAGCGCATACGAGGGAACGTCAAACGCCGTCCCGACGGTTGGGGTTATACTCACCCACTTACAGGATTATTATTCTGTGCTGATTGCGGTGGTAAGCTATATTGTCATAGGATTTATAACGGCAAGGATAAGCCGACCTATGTATGCGGTAATTATGCCAAAGGCTCGGCAGTAATTCGTTCGGGAATTGTATGCGAAACAGGACACCGCATAGACGCAACATCACTCATGGGGTTAATCAAAGATACGCTGAAAAGTATTATCAGCTTTGCGGAAAATGACAAGACAGCGTTCGAGAACGCTGTGCGTGAAACATTCACCGCCAAACACACGGAAGATACGAAAAAGAACGGAAAAAGACTTATTGTTTGTGAACAACGCACCGCTGAAATAGAAACGCTTTACAAGAAAATTTATGAAGATAACGCTCTTGGCAAACTACCCGACAAACGCTTTGCTATGCTGTCTGCTGAATACGAGAATGAGCAAATTGCACTTGAAAAAGAAATATCTGAATTAAAAGTGAGCGTTGCTCAATTTGAGGACAGTTGGAAACAAGTTGCGAAATTCACAGCATTGATAAAGCGTTACGCTGATTTTGAAGAAATGACGGTGACAATGTTAAACGAATTTGTTGAAAAAATTGTTGTTCATGAGCGCGCTCACAAAAGCAGTATTGATATTGTTCAAAATGTAGAGATTCATTTTAATTTTATCGGTGAATTTATTGCACCTATACCGAATGTTGAAATTGACCCTGCTGTATTAGCGGAACAGGAAGAAGAACAGCGCAAAATTGCAGAACGAAAAAAACGGCTACGTCAGAATTACCAAAAGCGCAAAGCAAACGGAAAACAAAAAGAATGGGAGCAGAAATACGAAAAAAGGCGCAAGGCTTTGAAAGCCGAGAAACGAGCAGTTTTACTTGCAGAGGGGTTGCAACTCGGGAAAAATGCTACAGCAGTATAATTATTGAAAAATAAGCATTTCAAGCGAAAATTTGAAGTGCTTATTTTTTATGGTATTCTTTAAAATAATAACGAAAGGAGCGACCCGACCATGAAAGTATATGGCTACATTCGCGTATCATCAGCCGACCAATGCGAGGACAGGCAAATCATTGCTATGACCGAAAAAGGAATACTACCCGAAAACATTTATACCGATAAACAAAGCGGAAAAGACTTTGAACGTCCGGCATATAAGCAAATAATAAAAATAATGAAAAGTGGCGATTTACTCTACATAAAAAGCATTGACAGGCTCGGCAGAAATTACGAAGAAATCCAAAGCCAATGGCGAGTGCTGACAAAGGAAAAAGGTGTAGACATTGCTGTGATTGATATGCCATTGCTTGATACTCGATTGAATAAAGACCTTATGGGTACTTTCATAGCTGATTTGGTGCTTCAGATTTTGTCGTTTGTGGCGCAGAATGAGCGTGAAACCATACGAAAGCGACAGGCGGAGGGGATAAAAGCGGCACGGTTGCGTGGGGTTCACATGGGTAGACCTGTCAAAAAGCCATGTGAAAACTTCGGGGAAATTGTGAAGCTGTGGGAGCGTGGAAGTCTGCCCTTTTCGGGAATATTGGAACAATCAGGCTTGTCAGAAAGCACATTTTATCGGCGTTTGAGGGAATACAGGCTAATAAATAAGAAAAAATGAACTGTCACAAGGCAAGCCTTTTGACATAAGCCGTTTTTAAGATAAAATAATACAGAATTAACAAAATTTGGCTAAAATTTTCACATTTTCTACAAAAATGCTTGACTTATAAAGAAAATTATGTTAAAATTTATAA
>Ga0123356_10000722_pt1 | contig 36504 bp, 33 predicted proteins | sample TergutEmb28metaG_2_FD_92546 | JGI IMG/M metagenome (GOLD analysis project Ga0123356, IMG submission 92546) | Embiratermes neotenicus P3 segment gut microbial communities from Petit-Saut dam, French Guiana - Emb289 P3 | ecosystem: Host-associated > Arthropoda: Insects > Digestive system > Gut ...
GTCTTTCAATCAGCATTTTTCAATCTCGCTTTTCCTTCTATATGGAAAACCCACGCCGTTTGACGTGGGTTTGTTGATGGGCTGAGCCCTTGATTTCAAGGGCTTTTGGTATGTGGCGACCCGGAAGGGGCTCGAACCCTCGACCTCCAGCGTGACAGGCTGGCATTCTAACCAACTGAACTACCGGGCCACGTGAGACACACGCAGTATTCTAGCGTATTTTCCGGCCGGTGTCAAGCCGCGATATGAGCCAAAGCGCCCCGGGCGCTACGCACAGGACGATCCCATGCATAGCGGGCGATAACGTTTGTGTATATACCACAGACACCGGCGTTGCCTGGGGCGCAAACATCCAAACGATAAGCGCAGACAGCCCCGCGTGTAAAAGCCTGGCCAAAACCAACGGCCAGGCCCGAACATTTGCCCCAGAAAGAAACGCTAAGTTTTGCGCCAGGATCGACAGCCCACCCAGGGAAGGCGCGGCGGCCAAAACACAGAGCATCGTGTGTGTGGGAAGGCGTAATGCGGCTAATTCGGCGGCCCCGCCAGCCATTTCCAGCACTGCGTGCAATCCGGCAGACAACCCGGTTGACATAAAGGGAAATAGCCGCTGTGCGATGGCCGAGGCCACCGTACCCAGGGCAATGCAGCCTCCCACCAAAAGCATGGCCTCGGCAGAAGAAGCTAAGGCTTCACGAAACAAAACAGGCCCAGGGACGCGCCGCAAAGGTGGCCGGAGGGCGGGCGCAAAATCCTCCCCCGGTATAAGCCGCGCAAACACCAGCCCTACAACCACCGCCCCAACCCAATGCCCGCCCAAGAGCAGCCATCCCACCCCCGGCACGCCCACCCAAACAGCCAGCGTACCCAGCAAAAACATAGGGCTTACCGTACCGGTAAGGCAGGCCAGGCGCTCGGCTTCAGCCTGGGTGAGCGCACCCTGTGCTCGGTGCGCTGCGATCAGTTTGGACCCGCTGGGCGAACCGCCCAAAAAGCCAAGCAAGGCAAGGCTGGCTGCCTCCCCAGGGCAACGAAAGAAACGGCGCATGAACCCATCCAGAGGTGCGCCAAGCCGGGCTGGCCCATCCGATGCGGCCAGCAACTGGCAGCACACCATAAACGGAAACAAAGTGGGCAGCACAGCGGTAGCCCACACCCCAAACCCCCGTGCCGCCGCTTCTGCCGCCTCCCCAGGGAAAGCCACCAAACAAGCTAAGAATAAACCGATGGCAATAGAAAGCAAGCTTATCACCTAAGGGAATATATGCTGGGCAACTCTACACAATCACCGGCGATGTGAGAAAATCGCTGCGCCCGGCGCGGGCGGCAGGGGAGGCGCAGCCCAGCGCCCACAGGTCGGTAGCGCGCAAGTCCAGCGCAAAGCAATCGTCGTTTAGGTTGTCAAAGGAAGCCACCTTGGTGATGAGGGGCAAATCGGCATTTCGCTTTAGATAAGCGAGCAGGGGCCGGGCATCGGCCCGGAAGCCCAGCACCCGTGCGTAGGTGGGTTTGGGGTAGCGATCTGCCAGATTTTGAGTGATCCCCAGCAGGGCGGCGCACAGGATGCGAGAGAGCCGCGCGTGGGTGTAGCGTTTGCATTTGATGGCCGCCAGCAGTTGCTCCCGGGTTCCGGTGGCCCAGGCGGCCTGTTGAATGCGATTTTCAAGCCCTTCGTTTACATCGTTGAGTGCGGCGATCTGGTGGCGAGGCATGGAACGCAGCGTTGCAAGCAGGGCAGTATCCAGCGCGTCCGGGTCGTGAAGGCGGCCTTGATCATAGGCTTTCTGAAAGATTGTGTAGGCCGTTGTGGGCATGGCGGCCTGTGCATCCCGCCAGTGATTGGCTTGTACAGCAGCCCGGACTGCCGTAGCCGAAGCCATGGGACCGGGCGCAGTGTCGTGATAGCCGCTTCCTACACGGGGGATCAGGATGGGCGTGATGCCGCTGCCCAGCTGAAGCAGCGCACGCAGATAACATACCCCCAGCGCGCTGTTGGGCTGGGCCAGCATGTTTGATATACTTTGCGGCAACGCTTGGGTGCGGGCACGGGCCAGTGTTTTGCCCTGGGCCAATTCGGTGCGCAGGGCTTTTTGGAATACGGTTGTCTCTTGTTCTAACAATGCCGAGGTTTCTTGTAGTGCGGCCAAGTCGCTGCACTCGCTGCCAAAGGCAAGGGCGCCCGCGCCCAGCGCTAGCAGCAAGGCCACGCCGCCCAGGGCAAAATCCTCAGCGGGCCGTGTAGCAAATAGGGTGGGCAGTTCCACCACCAAGTCCGCGCCGTGTTGCAGCGCCATTTGTGCCCGGCTCCATTTATCCGCCAGCATAGGTTCGCCCCGCTGTGAAAAACTACCGCTCATGGCGCACACGATATAGTCCGCTTGGGATAAAGTTTTTGCCTGGCCCAAATGATACGCGTGGCCATTATGAAAGGGATTATATTCACAAATGACGCCACAAATGCGCATATGCAACCTCCAGTATAATTTTTAGCACTATTTTTTCAGTACTTTTCCTTCATTATTGCTTTTCAAGCGGTAAAATTTCTTGTATAATAAACGCGCTCATTCAGTGTATCATGCGAAGGAGGATTTGCAAATGGGGCTTCTGCAACAAATTCGGGACAAGGCCAGGGCCAACCCTAGGCGCATCGTTTTGCCCGAGGGTTTAGAGGAACGTACGGTAAGCGCCGCCGCCCAGGTAACGGCTCAGGGTATCGCCCAGGTTGTGCTGGTGGGCGGCGAGGCGGCCATCCGCCAAAAGGCCCAGGAGCTTGGCGTGGACTTGACCGGCGTGGAGATACAGGATCCGGCGGCCAGCCCCCGTGTGCCCGCCTATGCCGAATTGTTGTACGAGCTGCGCAAAAACAAGGGCCTCACACCAGAGGATGCCGAAAAACTGGTGACTGGCAATTCCTTGTACTTTGCCACCATGATGCTCAAAACAGGCGATGCCGACGGTTTGGTGGCCGGGGCCATCCACACCACTGGTGATGTGCTGCGCCCCGCGCTGCAAATCATCAAAACCGCGCCTGGCATCAAGGTGGTTTCTTCTTGTTTCTTAATGGAGTGCCCGGATCGCAGCTATGGGCAGGATGGGGTGCTGGTGTTTGCCGATTGCGCCGTGATTCCCCATCCTACAGCCGAAGAATTGGCCGGGATCGCCATTTCGTCGGCCCATACGGCCAAAGCGCTGGCGGGCATGGAGCCCAAGGTGGCCATGCTTAGCTTTTCCACCAAGGGATCGGCCAAGCACGAGCTGGTTTCCAAGGTGCAAGAGGCTACGCATTTGGCCCAGGCCGCCGCGCCTGCGTTGTCCATCGACGGTGAGTTGCAGGCCGATGCGGCTCTTGTGGCTTCTGTGGGCAAGCTAAAGAGCCCGGACAGCCCGGTGGCCGGCGAAGCCAACGTGTTGGTATTCCCCGATCTGCAGGCCGGGAACATCGGCTATAAATTGGTGCAGCGGCTGGCTGGGGCGGAAGCTTTGGGTCCCATCATCCAAGGCCTTGCCAAGCCGGTGAACGACCTGTCACGGGGCTGCTCGGTAGAAGATATTGTGTCGGTGGTTGCAATCGCGGCGGTACAAGCCGCAGCCGAATAACACTGTTGAATAAAAAGGAGAAAAGCCATGAATGTTCTGATTATCAACGCGGGATCCTCTTCCTTAAAGTATCAGCTGATCGACATGCGCGACGAATCCGTGCTGGCCAAGGGCCAGGTGGAGCGCATCGGCATCCCCGGCACGCTGCTGGTGCAAAAGGCCAATGGCAAGGTGTTAACCGGCGAAGACTACACCGCCAACCATGTGGGCGCCATCAAAGCCGTGATGGCCGCCCTTACCGATCCCGAGTACGGTGCGGTACAATCCATGGCCGAGATCGACGCGGTGGGGCACCGTGTGGTGCACGGCGGCGAGAACTTTAAGGCCTCGGTGCTGATTTGCGAAGATGTGATGGAAGCGATCCGCGAGAACATTCCCCTGGCTCCGCTGCACAACCCGGCCAATATCATGGGCATAGAGGCTTGCCAGGCTGTGATGCCGGGCGTGCCCATGGTGGCGGTATTTGACACCGCTTTCCACCAAACCATGCCCGAGCGGGCCTATCTGTACGCGCTGCCCTACGATTACTATACCCGGCTTAAGATCCGCCGCTACGGTTTCCATGGCACCAGCCATCGGTTCGTTTCCGCACTGGCGCCGGCGATGTTGGGCAAACCCGTGGAAGAAACCAAGCTTGTGGTATGCCATTTGGGCAACGGCGCGTCCCTGTCTGCTGTAAAGGGGGGAGAATCCATCGACACCACCATGGGCATGACGCCCCTGGAGGGTCTGGTGATGGGCACCCGCTCCGGCGACCTGGATCCGGCGATCATCGGGCACATCATGGCCCAAGAGAAAATGAAAGTCCGTGAAGTGATGGATGTGCTCAACAAAGATTCGGGCGTGTTGGGCCTCTCCGGCCTTACCAGCGACATGCGGGATATCACCGATGCCGCCGATGATGAGGGGAATCTCGCAGCTGCCCGTGCCCTGGAGGTGTACGACTATCGCGCTAGGAAGTACATCGGCGCGTACGCTGCGGCCATGGGTGGGCTGGACGCCATCGTGTTTACTGCGGGCGTGGGCGAAAACAACTGGCAGGCGCGCAAGCGCATCGTGGAGGGTTTGCAGTTCCTAGGCGTAAAGATGGAGCACAGCAAAAACTTTAGGGGCGCCGTGGGCGATATCTCTACCCCCGACAGCACCGTTAAGATCCTGGTGATCCCCACCAACGAGGAACTGGCCATCGCCCGGGATACGATGAAGGTTGTGAAAAATCTTTAAAATCTTTAATACAAAATTTTTAAGGGAAAAGGGCAACAGCATTTGAGTATAAATTCTTCCAACGATCTCATCATTAAGCAAAACGCCGTGCAGAATCCCTCCACCGCTGCGGCGGTCCCCCTCCCTTTAACAAGGGAGGTAGGGGTTAAGGACGAAAACTTGAAAAAACCCCCTTGCCCCCCTTGTTAAAGGGGGGAGGGCCACCGCAGTGGCGGGGGGATTCCAAAGCGACGATGTGCAAAAATCAAGGATTAAAAAATATTATTTTCAACAACTTTTGCCCGGGTTTAAGGGAACTGCAGGTTGACAGAAACGCCCCATTAAACTATAATAATTGTTAGCCTTATTTTGAGGTGAGGGATATGCAACTGAACGTCACCAAGGCGTTGCATGCACCGGGGGAGGAATTCCCCTTTACGTGCAGCGGGGAAGTGCCGCCAACCATGTGGGACGGCGCGGAAATCCACTTTGTGACAGCCGTGCAGGTATCCGGCATCTATATGGCAATGAAAGAAGACGTGTGGGTGCGCGCCAACGTAACCGCACGTTTGCGGCTCACCTGCGCCGCCTGCCTGGCCGACGCCTATCACGACGCAAGCGCAACCATGGACGTGTGCTTCTCCCATGAGCCGGATCCGGAGGATCCCGATCTGTTTGCCTTTGAGGGGCATACCCTACAACTAAACGATGCCGCCCTGGGTGCGTTGTGGCTGGAGATGCCCATGCGTGTGTTGTGCGCAGCCGATTGCAAAGGCCTTTGCCCCCATTGCGGCGAAAACCGCAACCAATCCACATGTACATGCCAAAAGGAACTGCCTGCCAAGCATCCTTTTTCGGCATTGGCAGCCCTGCTGAATCAGGACGAGGAGGTGTAATCATGGCCGTTCCCAAAGGTAAAATTTCCAAAGCGCGCGGACGCAAGGGCCGCACGCATTGGAAGCTGAGTCTGCCCGGCATTGTCAAATGCCCGCGCTGCCAGCAAATGAAGCTGAACCATCGGGTGTGCAAGCACTGCGGTTACTACGATGGCAAGCAGGTAATCGTGATGGACGACGACAAAAAGAAGAAAAAAGAAAAAGAAGCGTAAGTAAAAAATCAAGCAAAAACGAAGCACGGCCATGGAGCGCGTGCTTTGTTTTTTTGCGATCATGCATCTATTGCATGGACAACGGGTAGCCATGCACGCCCGTTTCCTTTGTAGGGGACGCCGCCCTCGGCGTCCCGCCGTATTGCACAAAACTGCGCTGATCCTCAACGATGCACGGGACGCTGAGGGCAGCGTCCCCTACAGGGGATTGCCCTACCTCAACAACCCCTCCGCCTCCGCCATATTGGCGATCACCGGCACCCCAAAGGGGCAGCGTTCTTCGCAGTGCCCGCAAGCAATGCATCCGCCGCTCCTGCCGACTAGGCTTGCGTAATGAGAGCGGATCGAAGGCGGGATGTTCGTCGTGTCCAGCCGGGCGATATCGAGATACTTGTTGACGGCGGCGATGTCGATGTCCACCGGGCAGGGCTGGCAGTGGCTGCAATACACGCAGTGCCCCCGGAAGTCGTTGCGCAGCGCGCCCAGGGCGGGGGCGTAATCCCGCTCGGCGTCGCTGGCTTTTAGGTATTGCAAAGCATCGAGCATCTCTGCGCCGGTCTGGCAGCCCAGCAGCACGCTGGACACCGCCGGGCGAGTCAGCGCGTAGTGGATGCACTGGCAGGCGGTTAAGGGTTTCGCAAAGGGCGTGTGTTCGGGGGAAAGCAGCTTGCCCGCCCCCAGGGCTTTCATTACGGTGATGCCCACGCCCAACTGCTCACAGCGGGTGTACAGTGCGGCGCGCTGGGGATCCAGGCCCCGGAAAAGGGAGGCGTCTATGCCTTCGTCAAAAGTGTCCAGGGTGTACTTTTCCGCGGGATATAGGTCAAAGGCCGGGTTGATGCTAAACAGCACAAGCTCGGGCAGGCCGGTATCCAGCACACGCATGGCCGTGGCCGGGTTGTGGGAGCTAAAGCCGATATGCCCGATGTCGCCCTGCTGCTTGAGTTTTTGTACGTAGTCCGCGATCCCACAGTCAAACACGCCGCTATAGTCTTTGTCCGAATCGATAAAAAACATCATGCCCAGCTCGATATGGCCGCCGAATAAACGAAGCATATCTTCAAAGTAGCGTTGCACCGTGGGCATGTCGCGGCTGATATCGTACTGCTGATTGACATCAGTGGCGCCGATATGCCCTTGGATCATCACTTGGTTGCGCCGGTTGCCCAGGGCCTTAGCGATGTACTCCCGCACCTCCCGGCCCGGCATAAACACATCCAGTATGTTGATGCCGTGGTCCAGGGCCTCGGCAATGGTTTCTTGCGCCTGCTCGTAGGGTTTGCGGTCCAGATGCTCGCAGCCCAGGCCGATTACGCTGGCTTGCTTTCCGGTTTTGCCAAGTTGTCTGTAAATCATTGCTTGCGCCCCTTCCAGATATCGTTCCATTTTAGTGCGTCGGCAATGGCTTCGGCCATGGTTTTTGTGGTTTTCCAGCCTAGGCGCTGCCGGGCGCGGCCCACACCGGCGCAGGCCCCGGCCACGTCGCCAGGGCGGGGCGGTAGCTTTTGCGTGGGCAGTTTTTTGCCCAGCACCGTTTCAAAGGCCTCCAGCAACTCAAACACCGTTACCCCGTTGCCGGTACCCAGGTTGATGGCCGCAAAACGGCTGCCGGGATCCAGCGCGGCGTCGAACCGCTCCACGGCATCTACATGGGCCTGGGCCAGATCCCACACGTGGATGTAATCCCGCAGGCCGGAGCCGTCCCGGGTGGGCCAGTCGGCGCCTGTGATCGAAAAACAAGGCTCCGCGCCGGTGGCGGTTTGCATCATTTTGGCCAGCACATGGGTGGGTTGGGCCAGGTATTGGCCGGAGCGCATCTTGGGATCGGCGCCGATGGGGTTAAAGTAACGCAATGCGATGCCACTGAGGGGTTCGGCGGCGCAAAGATCTTCCAGCACCATCTCCATCATCAATTTGGTGCGCGCATAGGGGCTTTGGGGTGCGATGGGCGCGTCCTCACCGGCCACAAAGCCGGGCACATTGCCGTATATCGAAGCCGAGGAACTAAATACGATCCGGGACAGCCCCAGCTCCGCAAACAGGTGGAACATCTCTAGGGATTTCACTACATTTTCGTGGTAGTAACGATAGGGGTCGCTCACCGATTCCGGCACCACGATCAGTGCGGCGCAGTGGATGCAGGCGTACAGATCGGGATGCTCACGTATCACGCGCCGGATCAGTGCGGCGTCGCCAATGTCCCCGTGGTAAAATACGCGCCCTTGGGTGAACTCCGCCCGGCCCACGGCCAATGAGTCCAGTATGATCGGCTGATGCCCGCGATCCTCCAGCGCGGAGGCGATGGTGGAACCGATGTAACCCGCGCCGCCTGTGATAAGCACTTTCAAATGCAAACCCTCCTTGTTTACTAACAATCTTGTCATTCGTCAGATTGCCGTGCAGAATTCCTCCACCGCTGCGGCGGTCCCCCTCCCTTTAACCGCGAAAATCCCTTGCCCCCCTTGCCAAAGGGGGGAGGGCCACCGCAGTGGCGGGGGGATTCTAAAGCGACGATGTAAGAGCAACATGAAACTAGAACGGGAGGATACGGATTAACCTTGATAAAACTCCCTGGCCGTATCAAAAAAAGCGTCGATGTTGGCAAGGGGCGCAAGGGGCGGGATGTCGCAGCCCGAAGACAGGATAAAGTTATCGTTTTTTGCGCACTTGCCCAGTACATCAAGCGTCGCCTGCCGCATGGATTCCGGCGTACCTCCACGGAATTGCCCGGCGGGGTCCACATTGCCGAACACCACTTTGTCGCCAGGGATTAAGGGCAGCATCTGGGCCAGATCGATGGCGTTGCCAAAATGGAAGGCGCTGGCCCCCGTATCCAAAATACTCTGCACAAGGGGAATAGTGTTGCCGCAGTTGTGGTAGATCACAATGCAAGCTTCCGATTCCACCGCCCCTATGATACGCTTGACATAAGGCGTGGAGAACTCCGCGATGAGCCCCGGCGAAAGCAGCCCTGCGGCCGGTTCCGCCATCAAGATGCCGTCGGCGCCCGCTTGATGCAGGGCCAAGTTGTAGGCGATCAAAAACTGCGTGGCCTTTTCCAGGGTTTGATGCACAAGCTCTGGTTCCTCGTAACATAGGGCCATGATCTCGGTCATGTCCATCAGCCTGCCGGAAAGAGAAAACGGGCCGATGGCTCCGGCCAATACCGGCCTGTCGGTGATGAACCTTTTGGCTTCCCGGATTGTAGACACACACTCGCCCGTGCGGCCTGCGCCCACTTGAGGCACGGCCAGCCGCTCCGCGCTGTCTGCATCCGTGACGATGGGGGCGGTTACGGTGGGCACCTCGTCGTCAGAAAAACGCACGGGGCTGCCGAAGGCCTCGGCTTCGACGGATAGGTCCATCAGGCTCACGGATGCCAGGGTATCCCACCGATCAGCCACGGCTTTCATACAGGCGGCCTGTTTGGTTGCGCTGGCGGCCAGCTCCCGCACCGTGGCGTTGATCAACTGTATTCCCGGAAACGATAGGATGGGCATGGGCTTGTGTAACGCCGCAGCGGATTGAAGCCAGCTTTTCATATTCATACAGTTCATGCGCCTTTCTTACTCAACGATGTAATACAGGGAACGATCCGCATACAAACTATCATACGGCCCGGTTTCCGTCAAGTCCGGCGCTTGGCCGATGCCGATAGTGCCTAAGGGCGTCCTGCCGCCGGTGTAGTATTGGGCATTCGCAAAACGCAGGGAGGGTACATTGCCTGCCGGATCCAGCACCGCCAGCGCCAGCGTGTACGTCCCTGCCGGAAGGTTCTGCGGCAAAACAAAGGCTTCGATTACCGTATGGGTTTCATCGGGCAGCCAGTTTCGGATATCGACATCCATCACGGCCTGCCACACCGGCTCCTGCTCTGTGTTCAGCAGGGAAACCTCCACCGGCCATGGGTAGTAAAACGGGGCGGACCCCACATTGTTTATCTCAAAACGCAGGGGCAGCTGCTCCCCTGGCTGTACCGTTTGCGGATACGTGGCAGTGTTCAGCACATAACGATAACCCAACGCTTTTTGGATGCGGGCTGCGTTGGCCGCTAAATCTTCCCGATCCTGGCTGTAATCGGCGATCCATCCCAGGCTGGACGTGTGGGTCTGCCGGATCCAATCGATCACGTGATCGGTGCATGCATCGCTGGCCAGGGTCCCGTCGGGACTGCCGCCCACTGCCCGCTGGTCGCCCCAATCGTAAGCCACCTCGCCGCTCATCATCTGGGTGCGCCAACTGTCCCGCTCGATCATCAGCAGGGCGCTCACCCTGTCGTTGGGTAAGGCAAAAGAATCCCAGAAAAAGCCGAAGTCGTAGTCCTTAAACGTTAGCGCATACCGCACCATCACCTTTTTATTGGGAAAAGCCCGGGCAAAGGCATCGCCCAGGGGGTCTTGCACCTGCCGTGGAATTCTATCGCTTCCGCCGGGCAAATCCAGGGGCCATACGTGATGTTCGCCCCACTTGCCCCACAGCCCCATTTCGATGGCCGCCACACGGGGGTCATTGTCCCATGCCTCGCCCAGTTTGGCGGCAAAGGCGCATAAACGATCTATAAACGCCTCTTCGATCCATCGCAGCGCCATGTGGCTGTGGTCAACGCCCTCGGGCCAGTAACCGTCGGTGCCGCCGTCGGGCCCGTTGGGATACACGATGACAACTCGTGGGATCACCTTTAGGTTGCGTTTCTCAATGCCGGCCCAGGCCTGGTTGCTCCAGTCGATGATCTTTTGCGCCGTATCCTCCGGTGACATTTCCAAATCGGTATATTTGATGTATTGTTTGGCGACCGTTGCGTATTCGCCCTGGGGGAAGGTGTCGTCTTGGATAAAACGCGTGGGCCGAAAGCCCTTCATGGGATTGGCAAAAGCCTCGTTGGTTTCCGTGAGTTGCACCGTAATCAATTCTTCCGCCTCCATTCCCGTATACGAAACCACCGCAAGAAGGCAGCCCATCAGCAACGCATTGCGCAAGATTCGTTTGATCATGATCCATCCCTCCGATCACGATGTATTATACAGTACGGGCGGGTAAATAAAAAGCCTCTGAAACGACTTCAAAGACTTTCTCTTTGCCTATTTAATCGCACTATCCACCATACCCTTGATAAAATGCTTTTGCAATAGCAAAAACAATACCGCAATCGGCAATAGCCCCAGCAGCGCCGCTGCCGCCGCTGCAAACACATTACTCGACGTCTGGGCAAAGAAATCGGATACCGCCAGTGTTACTGAGGCAATTTGCGGTTTTTGCAGAATGTATAACGAAAACTGATAGTCATTCCAGCAGGTGACGCCGGTTAATATCGCCACCGACGCCGTTACTGGCGCAAGCTGGGGCAAAATGATGCTAATAAACGTACGGAACGGACCGCATCCGTCAATGCAGGCAGCTTCATCCAGGGCTGTGGGGATGGAAGCGATAAAGTTGGAATAAATAAAGATGGACAGGGGCAACTGAAAAGTGAGCAGTAGCAATACCATACCATAGTACGTAGAGATGCCGTTGATTACCTTCATCACCGAGTAGATGGGTACCAATATGCTTAGGGGCGGCACCATCATCACACCCAAAATAAAGCCCCGCACCGCCTTGTTGAGTTTGCTTTTGTTGCGGGCGAGGGGATAGGCCGCCAGCGCGCCAACGCAGATGATCAGCGATACCGAACACAGGGTGATAATCAGGCTGCCTTGCATACCCTGCAAGATACGACCCTCCAGGGCTTTGGCAAAGTTGTCTAGATATATATAATTGGGCAAAATCCATCGGGAAGAAGGATCGCTGGGCATCTTAAACGCCACGCCAATCAGGATATAAAAGGGGGCCAGGTATAACAAAAGAATGGCCACTGTAAGCAGATAACGCCACCAGTTTTTTTTCATGGCTGTTTTCATAACATCTGCGCCTCCCTCCGGTCAAAAAACCACATGGTTAGGTTGGAGACGATCAGTATAAATACAAACGTCACAATGCCTAGCACCGCCGAGTAGCCCGCCCTTTCCACATTGGCGTATTGATACGTAAGATACGTAGAAAGGGAGGCGGCGCCCGTGGAGGGCGAGGGAGGCGTGAGCGCCCGTATGATATCAAATAACTTTAGGCCGCCGATTAGATTCAGGATCACCGAGGAGGTGATGGCAGGCATCAGCAACGGAAAGGTGATGTAACGAAACATACCCCAGGAGCCCACGCCGTCGATATGGGCTGCTTCGGTATACATGGCGGGTATGTTTTGCAGCCCGGCCAGGAAAATCACCATGGCCACGCCCACGTATTGCAGCGTATTGACAATCACGATGATGGTGACCGTACGCCCCGGCACGGCCAGCCAGTCTACCCGTTCGCCCCCAAATAGGAGCATGATATCGTTGAGTGCGCCGCCGCTAAATTGAAACACAAAAAACATCACGTAGCCCATAATCAGCGGTGCGATCATGGCGGGCAAGTACACCACGGCCCGCAGCACGCCCCGGCCGCGGAATTTTGTGTCCATAAACAATGCCAACCCCATGCCCAGCACATTTTGCAGCAGCGTGCAGCCAAAACCGTACAGTATGGTGTTCCAAAACACGCTGGAGAAGTAGGGGTCAGTCAACAGCCGCCGGTAGTTGGCAAAACCAACGTACCTATAATTGGGCAGGTAGCCGTTCCAATTGGTGAAGGAGATACGAATGCCTTCAAAAAACGGATAGACCACAAACACGGCAAACAGCAATAGCGCCGGCAAATAAAACAAGTTCATGATGGCCCGTGTTCGTTGGGTCATTGCAAATCACGCCCTTCCAAGTACCACGTAAGGGGGAGCGCACAGTTGCGCTCCCCCGGATGTGCCGCCCGGATCGTTTATAACAAATCCATCTTCTCCAGGTAGCTTTCCCGCATGTAATCCACGATGGCTTCGGTACTCATGCTGCCATTGAGGATGCCAAGGCCGGTGGCGCACAGGTCGTTCCACATGCCATTGGGCAGGTAGATGCGGTCAAAGTACGGGAAAGTGCGCACGTCGGCGTACTTTTCAAAGTCTCCCGCTACAGCGCCGGTGTCGCTCTCTACGCTCTCAAAACCCGCAAGCGCGCCGTTGGCCGAGGCCAGCTTGCTCATGATTTCGGGCCGCGCCAGGAAGTTGATAAATTGCAGCGCCTCTTCGGGGTGCTTGCTGTCTTTCCATACGCCCATGGCCAGCCGCTCACCGGCGATCAGCGTGGGGGTGTCGCCCTCAAAGTAGGCGGGGATGGGCATCATACCCAGGTTGGCCGGGCCAGCCTTGTTGGCATCCACAATGGCATAGTTGCCAAAGAACTCAAAGGCCACATTGCCCAAGCCCAGCTCGGTGGTGCAGGTGGCGTAGTCCGAGGTGGCGGCATCCACATTCAGGAAACCCCTCTGGTTCCAATCCGCAAACATGTCGGCCAGAGCGCCCCATTTGTTCCAGTCAAAGGTGCCGTCGATCAATGCATCGCGGTCGTTTTCGGCTTCGTTTGTCACAAAGAAGGAGGGGGCGACCCAGTCAAAGAACTGGCCGATGGTCCAGTCGTCTTTTCCGCCCAGGTACACGGGGATGTAGCCCGCTTCTTTTACGAGCTCGCACACGGCCGCAAAATCGGTCCAGGTCACGATGTCGTCCACATCCACACCCACCTCGGCCAGGATGTCCCGGTTGTACACGATGCCAGCGATGTCGATGTCCACCGGCAGCACAAAGATGTTGCCGTCGTCGTCGGTGATGAGGGGTATGATAACCTCCGAAATGTCCCCGAACCACAGCTGATCATTCAGGGGGCGCAGGAAGCTGGAGTACCGGATCACCGACCAGCCGTGGGTGGAAAACACGTCGGGCAGGTCTTCGGTGGCCATCTTGGTTTTCATCAGGGCCTCGTAGTCGTTGGCCGGGGCTGCATAGTCGATGTTGATGCCGGTTTCGGCGGTGAATTCCCGGCATACCTCGGCAAAGGTTTCGTTTACCACGCCGGTCATGTTGGTCCACACGTTCAGCGTTACGCCGTCGCCCAGGGTGATGGCGGGCAGCGCCGTGAGCGCCAGGGCCAGGATCAACCCGATACTGAGTAACCGTTTCATGTTTTGTCCTCCTTTTGTTGTACCGTGATTGTATTGTGATGTTTTCATTTTACTGGAATTTCGGCAAAAGTCCATGGATCATTTCTACACTGGAGGGGTCATTTTCTATACTGGGTGAAGGGCGGGACGCCGAGGGCGGCGTCCCCTACGATGGGGACGGTGGCATCCACGGACGCGCAATGCGTGCCCCTACAAGGGTTTTGCATGGCGATTGGCCGTAATCCCGTAGGGGACGCCGCCCTCGGCGTCCCGCCGTTCCCCTATCTGGGCGCATTGTAATTTCCTGTGTTTGTGATATGATGAACCCAGAAAGGGGGCGGAGGCATGCGGCGCTCATTTGGCGCTTGGCTGGCCATGGTTTTTTTGCTGAGCATCGTGCTGCCGTTGCTGGGGCTCACCGGGTTTTTTGCCGCGTATTTCGACCGCCTGTTTGCCTTGGAAACCACCCGCCTGTTTGACAGCACCCTATACGGCGTATCCCAAAGCATCAGTACGTATGTAAGCGACTTGGCCCGGCTTTCCATGATGCCCTATTTTCAAAGCGACATACTGGGGTATTACATGGACATGGATCAGGGAAGGTATCTTACGGATCAAATCGTAGCCACACGCATCAACAAGGAATACCAGCTGGCCGTATCCCAACAGCTGGCCAATGTGCGCCAGGATGTAAAGGGTGTGCTGTTTGCCCCCTTTGCCCAAAGGGAGACCACGGCTTTTTTGGTGCGCCGCTACGCCGGTGAGTTAGAGGTGCTCCGGGATCCCTCTCTGCGGGAGGAGGATTGGTTTGAAGGCGCCATCGCCGCAAACGGGAATCTGTACTTCCCACCGGTGCGCCCCCCGGCCTACTACGAAACCCTGCGCAACACCAATTTTCATACGGACGCGGACTACAGTACATTTTCTGTAGCGCGGCTCATCAAACAGCCGGATTCCATGCGCCCCATAGGCGTGATCAAGGTGGATGCCGTAAACCGCGTGATCGTGGATCTGTTCCGCCACATCGATGTGGGCGAATCCTCGGCCCTGGTGCTGCTAGATCAGGCGGGCCAGCCCATCTACGCCACCAGGCCGGTAGCCCAATCGCTGCTGGCCAGCATCACCCCGGTTGCCCAAACCATTCGTGGGGAAGAGAATACGTACCATGTATCCAGCTATCCGGTGATGTCCACCCCTTGGCGGTTGCTCTACCTGGCCGCCGAACCCGATGTCCAGGGGCGGACCAGGGCGATCTATCTGTTTGCGGTGCTGCTGGGCATTCTTTCGCTGGGCATCTCATCATTGTTGTTTTATTTAAATTCCCGCAGTGCAGTTAGGGCCGAAAAAAAGATATTGTCCGCCATGCGCCGCTTGGCCGCCGGCGACCTAAACGTGCGGCTAGAGCTGCCCAAACACAGCTATTACGCCGCCATTGCCGGGGCCCTGAACCAAACCGTGGATCAGCTCAACGCCCACATCACCAACGAATACAAGGCCGTGCTCAACCAGCGCAACGCTGAGTATATGGCGCTGCAAACCCAAGTAAACCCCCATTTTTTATACAATATTCTCAGCGGGTTTGTAACGCTGAACCGAATTGGCGAGCGGGATACCCTGGAAAGGCTGCTGCTGAAGCTCTCCCATCTTTTCCGATATTCCTGCAAGCATGAAGACGCCGCCACCGTTGCCGAGGAGTTCACTTTTTTAGAGGAATACCTGGCGCTACAAAAATTACGCTTTGCCGAGCGCCTGCAATACAGCATTACCCACGCGCCAGGCACACAAGATATCGCCCTGCCCCGCCTGCTGTTGCAACCCTTGGTTGAAAATGCGCTGGTCCACGGGTTGGAACCCATCGACAGGCCGGTGCGCATCCAGGTGTTTGCCGATATCATCACGCGGCCCGATGGAGCGGACTGGCTGCTCCTGTGCGTGTGGGACGATGCCGAGGGTTTTGACATGCGCGTCAAGGCCGAGGGCCGCATCGGCCTGGCCAATGTAGAGGAGCGGCTGGCCCTGTTTCATTCCCACAGTGTGTTTTCCATTCATAGCAGCCCTGGGAACGGCTGCCAATGCACGGTGTTGTTGCCTTTAAAGCACGAAAGGAGAAGCTAAGCATGCGCATCCTGATCGCAGACGACGAACCCATGGTGCGCCTGGGCATCCGCACCATGATCCAAGACGAGGCCCCCGGCCAGCACGCCATCACCGAGGCGGCCAACGGCAAGGAAGTTGTTGCACGGGCGGCCGATTATCCCAACCTGGCATTTGTAGATATACGGATGCCGCTGATGGACGGCATACAGGCCATCACCCAGGCCAAAGACGTAAGCCCCGAAACCCAGTGGGTGCTGGTAACCGGCTTTTCGGATTTTGAATACGCCCAGCAGGCCATCCGGCTTGGGGTAACGGATTATTTGCTCAAGCCGGTGAGCCCGGAGCAGTTGATGGGCGTGATCAACGCTGCCCAGCAGCGTTTGGCCCAGCAAAGGCAGGCGCAAAACCGGCAGTTTCAGGCCGAGTTGATGGCCCACTTTTATCAAATGGATTTATTGGCGGAGCTGCCCCCTCTTGCCAGCGCAGTTGGGCAAACGCTCCAAATCTTTTTGCTGTGCGTGGATTGCGCCGAACGAGACACCCGGGCGTTACGTGTGCGGGCGTTAACCGAGCGTATTGCCCAAGCCTTTGAAGCCGGTGAACAACGATATGCGGCGTTTGTTCTGCCCACATACGATCTTTGCTTGATTATACAGGCCGGAGAAACCCAACATGCCCGCCAGATCGTAAACAACCTTTGGAACGCCCGCCAGCACCCCCTTACGATACTGGCGGAATCCGTGCCAACCTATGATGGGCTCTACACCACCTATGAGCGTTTGAGCGCCCTTTCCGTGCTTCGCACCGTATGTTGTTTTGATACCTGCTGCTTGGATTGGCCCGATGATCACACAACCCTGCTGGAAAGCGCGCTGCACACCGAACAGATCGCCCTGACTTTTTTGAGCCGCGATGAGTTTGCGTTCCGTAAGGTTGTGGGCGCGTTTCAAGCAGCCCAACGGGAGGGCATCTTTGCCCAGGCCCATCTGCCCTCCATGCTGGCCTATTTACGAAATGCCACCGGCCTGCCTTTGGAGGCGGGTTCCCTGCCCGAACTTGTGGCATCCCTATCGGCTAACGCACAAAAGGCCCACCGGCAGGCCACGGGTTCCGGCGACATCATCGAGCAAATCAAAACCTATGTGGCAGCCCATTACATGCAAGACATCGCCATCAGTACCCTGGCCGACGAATTGGATATCACGCCCAATTACCTGAGTCGCATCTTTCATCAGCGGGCCGGTTGCACGTTTATATCGTATTTGAGCGAGGTACGCATAGGCATTGCCCAGCAGTTGCTGGCGGCGTCGGCCGATGTTTCGATCCGGGAGGTGTCCGAGGCCGTGGGGTATTCCAACCCCCGCCATTTTGCCAAGGTATTTACGAAGCTAACGGGCAAAAGCCCTTCGGCGTATCAGGGCACATACAGCGGGACGCCGAGGGCGGCGTCCCCTACAATGTGCTAAAAACGCTCAACAAACGTACCACCCTCGGGCAACTCCACCCGCCGCCCATCGGGCAACTCAACAACGCAAGGCACACCCTCGGGCGCGCGGCCTTTGAGTTCAATCTTGCCATCCCTGCGCTGCCAGGCCACCTCCACCTCACCAACCGGTGTTGATACCGTGCCCCCGCAATCCGGCGCGATTCCAAAAAACGGGCGGATCAATATTTCACCCCAACCTGGCGAACCGGGATTCACGCCTAGCAGCGTGCGGGGGAATTCATACAGGGGGAAAGCGCCCCATGCGTGGCATTCGCTGCGGGTTTGGTAGTGGCACTCGGGGATGGTGGTGGCGTTTAGGTTGACAAAATGGATCAACCGGTCATAAAAAATCAACGACCGCTCGTACATCCCGGCCTGCTCCAGGGCGCGCAAGAAGTAAAACATCCACGGAAAGGAGCATTGCCGCAAATCCGGCTGCTCCAGGGCCTTTTGCATCAGCGCTTTGGCTTTTTCGCCTGTAGCCAGGCCGGTTAGCACAGCCAGCACCTGGGCGTGCTGGGTGAACTCGTCTACGCCCGGCCCTTCCCGGTACAGGCCGACGGCAGCGTCCCAGCAGTGTTTCTGTACGTTGGCAAGGATCGCCTTAGCATCGGCTTCATAGGCCGACGCGGCGTCGTTGCGGCCGGTGAGCCGGTTGATCCGGGCCGCCGAACCCATGGCCAGCACGTAGGTAAGATTGTTGGAAACCGAGGGCCCGGTGTAGCTGGCAAAAGACATGCCGAACTGGCCCTCCCATGCCTCCACCCAATCGGTAAACTGCCAATACTCCGTGGGCCCCACCAGGCTGGTATGATCGATATGCCGGGCGTACCAGTCCAGCACATTATCGATGGTAGGCCGGTACCGGCGGGGTACCGACAGGTCGCCGGTTTGTACGTAATAATCCTCCAGCATAAACACCCAATGGAGGGCAAAGATTGGGATCACCTGGGAGACCTGGCATGGGTAGCGGGATTGCAGTATCCCTTCGGGCAGGATTGACGCGTGATAGTCGTCGATGGTGCGGCGGGCCATACGGGTATCGCCGCTCAGCGCATAGGTGAACAGCATTTGCAGCCGGGTGTCCATGGTGTATTGAAGCTGCTCGTAATAGGGGCAGTCTTCATAGGTTTCGTGCATGCAGCGCTGGAGGGTGCGTTTGCTGATCTCCCACAGGGTGTTCAGGGCCGGATCAGAAGAATGGAAAGTTGTGCGGGACTCCAATGGATAGCCGGTCTCCAAAAGAGTGGGCTTTTCTAGGGTGAGGGGCTCATCGGCAGTTTGTACCTCTACGCGCAGGAAACGCATGGTACGGAACCAGAATGGGACGTATGTTTCTTCGCCACCCGATGGGCGATAGACATCCTGATGGCCATGGAGCTGATAGTTGACCGAATCGCAACGATCCCCCTTCCCGGCTCGGGTGCCGTCGCTATAACATTCGGCGTAGCGTTGGATGATTTCAGCGCCCCGGCCGCCCGACATGGGCAGGGAGACATAGGCCGTGGTCAAAACACCCACGTCCAGCTCGATGGCCATGCGGGTGTGGGGCGGAATCACTGCGGGGCCGCCGACAAACGAAAAAGGCGGCACATCGCTGGGCCGAAAGGGCTTTTCCCCTTGGAAATCAATCGTTTTTTCATACAGGAGCGGGATGGGCCGGGGGAGCAGGGGGTAGGGCATGATGCCGCCGGTGCCGTTGGGATGGATGGGCCAGCGTACATCCGCCGGCGCCCAAACGCCACCGGGCGCCTGGGGGTTGGCCCAGTTGGCCGGTAATCGCGCGCCGTCCACAACCTCCATGCCCCCCATCCAGAAGGTGAGATGGGATGTTTCCCATTGGATGGCATCGTCTAGGCAAACGCTCCAGGCTGCCTCACCTGTGCACACGCTGGCCAGGCGGCGGTTGTCGCGGCTTAGCGCCTCCCCGCCCACCAGCAGGCAGGGCCCGGAGGCGCTGCCAAAGGCAAATTGAGGCCCGAGCCCATGGGCATGCTCGTCGGCCGCCGCGTCGTAGGGTGGGTAAGCAACCACCTTTACGGCGATCACATTGTCGCCCCAGGCCAGATGTTCGCTTACGTCTATGGTTTCGTAGTAATGCCGGAAGCGGTCGCCCTTGCAGGGGCCGGACAGCAGGGACTTGCCGTTTACGTACAGCCGGTACCGTGTGGCAGCGCTGATATGCAGGGTAAGCCGCGCGCCTGGGCCGTTTAGCTTAAATGTGCGCCGGAAATACGCCGTTTGGGTGCGCAAGCGCCCGTCCCAGTTCCGCCCTTTGTACAGCTCAGCGGGCACGCCTACCCATGAGCATCCGCGAAAATCATCATATATACTCATAATGAACCGCCCTATTCTTCTTTACTTGTTATTCTCATCATATCGAACAGGTGGCGCCCTGTCAATTTTTCTGATAGAATGATTTTATCCCCCTTCCCATACATCGCCTCTATGCGCCCATCCCCCTTTATGGTATACTAGGCGGTGAAAAGTAAGATATTAGGAGCAAGCGATGCCCAGACTATCGCGCCGCCTCGTTGTTTTTCTTGCGTTGCTGTGCGCTGTGTTGTGTATATCCCCGCCCCCGGCGCGGGCAGCCGATTCCAAGATCCACGCGCTGCTGATTGCGGGCGAGGTTTTTTTGCAGCTTACCAGCTTAGCGCCCACCACATCCAACAACGTACATACCCTTACCGAAGTGCTGGGTATGTACGGTGATACGGTGGCATCGCTTTATACCGCCATTGATCAAATCGGCAACCAGGAGCAACTGCGTGAGCTGATCCATGCCGCCTTTCAAAACGCAGGGCCCCAGGACATTTGCCTGCTGTACATCAGCACCCACGGGCGCTTTCGGCCCGCCGCGCCCGAATACCCGGCGGTGATTACCCTTACCGACGGGCAAACCGAATTTGAAATCGACGGCATGGCCCTGCAAGCTATGCTAGATGATATGCCCGGCACAAAGGTGGTGCTGATCGACGCCTGCAACTCCGGCGCCATGATGGGCAAGGGCGTGACCCCCAACCTAAACGATCAGCCTGAGTTGCCCTTCCGCCGGGGGGATTATAAGGTGCTGACTTCGGCAGGGGGCAATGAGCTCTCTTGGAACTGGAGCGAAACCGAACAAGACAGGCCAATTTCCCTGGGCAGTTCTTATTTTGCCAAGGCCCTGGCCGCCGGGCTGGGGCTCCATGGCCAGTACGGGGCCGATCTAAACCAAGACGGCGAGATTACCCTCAACGAAATCTATCGCTATTTGCTGGACAACCACGGCAGCTCCACCGTGCACGTCTATCCCCAAGACGATGACCTGGTACTCTTTCGGTATGATCCCCGCGCCCCCCACGCTCAGCAACCGGGCGGGCGGCTCTCGGCCATCTCCTTCTCCTGTGATACGCTGACTGTTGAGGATCCGTATATCGACTTTGAGTTTACCGTGCATCAGCCGGTGCGCCTGCAATACCAATTGGTCTATTCCAAAAAAGGCGCGTGGGATTGGGACGGGGCCGACCGCCTGTTAGACCGGCATGAGCCACCGCCTGGCTCGGTTGTGTCCGACGGCACGGTGCAGCCCGGCCGAAAGCATCGCAGCATCGAGGTATCGGGCATTGAGGCCGATACCTCGGGGTATGCGTTGCTGCTGATCATGGCCCTAGGCGAACAGGGGCCCGAGGTTTATTTCAGTAAGTTGCTGGCTGTTTTACCTACCGAGGGTGATCCGGAAATGAGCGTGGAAACCTTTGGCGAGCAGTTTTCCCTGGCCCCTGTGGAGGAGCTGGCGGTGCAGGTGGCCCATCGTTTTCCGTTGCAGCTTACCGTGAGCGTATATGACGGGCAAGGCCAGCGCGTACGCCGCCTGGCAACAGACCGCACCAGCCGCCCGCTGCACCTGAGGCCCGAGGGCAGCCTGTTCTATTGGAATGGGTTGGATGGCCAGGGCAACCGCGTGCCGCCGGGAACGTATACGATCCGCGCCTTTGCCTATGTGGGCGGTGAGCGCCATGAGGCCGAAGTGGCGATTGATTTGTTGGATTGACGGACGGCGGGACGTCGCCCTCGGCGTCCCGTCGTTTGCTGAGCGCCTCATTTCTTCGGAAAAGCCAACACCTTGCCCAATCCCCCCCCCATCTGCGCCTTGATGCGGGGGATGGCTTCCAGCGCCGCGTTGTATCCAACCTCCACGCAGATATCCAGCGCCTCTAATGCCGATGCATGTACGGTTTCCGGCACCCGGGGCGCAAGCATATACCAGCCGCTGGGGCAATCGCTCGGCTGGTAATGCGGGCCGCATAGGGCCGCGATATCCCATACGTTTAACCGCCCCCTGGGCAACTGACAGGAGGCGTCCACGCATAGTGCGTGTTTTACCCGCAATTGCCGCAGTGCTGCCATGCCTTCGCCCAGCCCGGCCACGCCAACCAACGGCACGCCCATCCACAGGGCGGGCCGCATCAGTGCGGGTATGCTCATGGCCGCCTGGATGGCCAACGACACAGGCGCTTGTTGTGTCCACACGGCTTCGCCGTCTTCGGGCGGGCAGCGGCTGGCGAATACCAGGGTTTTGCGTGTGGGCAGGGCCAGGGTGGGGATGGCCAAGGCCAAGTCCAACTCGCCCAGGGAGCGGCCAGCCGTTTGTTTTTCCAGCAGCCCGACTAGGCGACCGCCGCGGATCAGGCCCTGAAGCTTGCCAAGGGTGGAATACCTGTCGGGATCCAGCAAGCGCCTGCCCAACGCACAGGCCTCACGCATGGCGGCATATACCTCCCCGGCATCGGGTTTGCATGCGTACAACCCGGCGATCCACGCGCCCGTGCCCACCCCAGCCAGCGCGGTGGGGGGCAAGTTGCTTTCTTCCAATGCGCGCAGCACACCCAACTGCGTCGCCGCGTACACCCCCATGCCCGAGAACAACACCCCGAATACCAAGCGCGTTCCCGCCTTTGCAATCCACTCTTCGTAAAAGAATATGCGTTGGGCCAAACTCCTGATGAAAAACTTTAAAACTTTTCAATTATTAAATCTTATTTGATACTCAGGTTTCACTTCCAATAACGATGATTTTGTGCCAATATAAAGGTGGATATGAATCCCAAGACGAGAATAAGAAGTTTTTACCTTTCAATTACATTCCATATTCTTTTCAGATCAAAACTGTTTTTTGACACTATCAAACGCAAACGCTCACAAAAGTCTGGAAGAGGGATTAAACGTCGCCCAGACTGACAGATAACATAGGTTTTCGGGAAGTTTCGAGGCAGGTCTAGGACGCTAAAAAGTGTTCAGGGTTCTGTGTGTTTTTTTGTCACCATTTTGCTGCGAGGGAGGTATACATTATGCATTGGAATTATTTTGGCTCACAAAAAAAGAAGAAGCAGAGGCGTGGCGTGAAAATCACACGTTCCATTAAGCATATATATGTGGAAGAAGTAGTTGAAGAAGTAGAAGAAACAGAAACCACTCCATCCCCGGAGCCCATTGTCCTCCCAGAACCGAGACCACCAGGGCCAGTTCGCTGGCTTTCTTGGCTAGCTACCCCAGTCGCTATGATCACCAGCATCATATTAGCTGTCAATTCGTTTCCGGCCAAAAGAAACGAATTCTCCTTTGAGCAAGCACTTGACCAAGTGCTTGAGCAGAAAGTTGAAGAAGTGCTTGAGCAAATGCTTGAACAAACGCTTGAGCCAACGTCGGAGCCACCGCCTGAGAACGCTGATGGGGTGATTGGCAAGATTCGTGATAAAATACCGGTAGGGGAAACAATTAACTTACGCGAGAGCACTACCAGAGAAAAAGCACCAATTGCCAGGATTGCACATGGCAATGATATGAAGATTTTAAGAATAGCAGGAACAGACTGGTACGAGGTGTTTGTAGACAGGGCGCAAGATCATAATACACTCGAATGGGTGAACAACATAAGGGGCTTCGTGGAAGCCGAAAATGTGAAGGTTGTCACACCTTTTTCCGTGACGGTTAAGGATTCCGACGGCAATGATATCGATGTCACTGTGGAGGAGTTCAACACGGTTGAATCGAAGATCACCATCAACGGTGGCGCTGAGGAAACAGTAGATACCAGCACTTTGCTTAAGTTTTTATACGATTCTTCTGATTAAGCTCAGCGTAGGCTGTGCATCCCAGTTTAGGAGATGTTTTTCTTGTTAACGAGTCAGTTTACTCACGCAAAAAAACGCAAAAAAACCGTAAATAACTGTTGCAAACTTAGACCGGAGCGGGTATACTATGGCAAACACGCGATGAAGATGCGATGAAGGGAAGGCTCCGCTATCAACCGATCCAGAGAGTTGCCGGTAGGTGCAAGGCAGCACGGTGATGCGAGAGTTTCCACCCCGGAGCGGCCAACGAGGAGTTGGCGGGAGCGCCCGATACAGCGCGTATGAGCTGAGGCGTTTTTGCGCCTAAGCAGGGTGGCAACGCGGATAACACCGTCCCTGTCGTATTGACAAGGACGGTTTTTTACTTTAAAACCCATTATGAAGGAGGATTTCCCATGTTGGATATCAAGCGCATTCGCCAAAATCCCCAGGAGCTGGCCGACGCCATGGCCCGCCGCCACAAACAAGTAGATGTGCCCGGCTTTTTAAAGCTGGACGAGGAGCGGCGCGAGCTGCTGGCCCAGGTGGAGCAGCTTAAGAACCAACGCAACGAAGAGAGCAAACGTGTGGCTATCATGAAGCGGGCCGGGGAAGACGCCCAGCCGGTGATGGAACAGATGCGGGCGGTGGGGGAGCGTATCGCCGAGCTGGACGCCCAGGTTGGCCGCATCGACGGGCAGCTGGACGCCCTGCTGCTCACCGTGCCCAACATTCCCCTGCCCGAGGTGCCTGCGGGGGAGGATGAGCACAGCAACGCCGAGCAGCGCCGCTGGGGTCACCCAAGGCAGTTTGACTGGGAGCCCAAGCCCCACTGGGATATCGGCGCTGAATTGGGCATTCTGGATTTTGAGACCGCCGCCAAAGTAACCGGCGCGCGCTTTACCTTTAACAAGGGGCTGGGCGCGCGGCTGGAGCGGGCGGTGATCAACTTTTTTATGGATACCCATGCCGGGCGGGGTTATCAAGAGGTGCTGCCTCCCTATATCGTAAACCGGGCGGCCATGGTGGGCACCGGCCAGTTGCCCAAGTTCGAGGAAGATATGTTCCGCGCCGCGCCCACGGATTACTTTTTGATCCCCACTGCCGAGGTGCCGGTGACCAATATGTATCGGGATATGATCATAGAGGGCAACACGCTGCCCATCCGCCATGTTGCGTACAGCATGTGCTTCCGGGCCGAAGCTGGATCGGCGGGGCGGGATACCCGGGGGCTCATCCGCCAGCACCAGTTCAACAAGGTGGAATTGGTGAAGGTAACAAGGCCCGAACAAAGCGCCCAGGAGCTGGAGGCCATGACCCTGGATGCCGAGCATGTGCTGCAACTGCTGGGGCTGCCCCATCGTACGGTGCTGCTGTGCGGGGGCGATATGGGCTTCAGCGCCGCAAAAACCTATGACCTGGAGGTGTGGATGCCCAGCTACGACCGGTATCTGGAGATATCGAGCTGCTCGAACTGCGCGGATTTCCAGGCCCGGCGCGCGGGCATTCGTTATCGGGCCAACCCGAAAGAAAAACCGCAATTTGCCCATACCCTTAACGGTTCGGGGGTGGCGGTGGGCCGCACCGTGGCGGCGATTTTAGAGAATTATCAGAACGAGGACGGCAGCGTAACCGTGCCCGAGGTATTGCGGCCTTATATGGGCGGGGTGGAGTGTATTAAATAGCATAAAGGGATCGCCTTAGAAGTGGGTTAGCGAAAAGGGTTAGCGAAACGAAATTTTGTTGACACGCTCTAACATGTCGCGGTATAATTGGGATGGATCAGGCGGATGGGCCTTTGCTTAGAGTGGCCCTAGGCTAGACACGGTTACGATGGCCTAACATCGTAGCCGTTTTTCGAATCTCAGAGATCAATCGCGCGATAGCGTTAATCAAATGGATAAGGTCTCGCATCAAGCCTCACCTCCTTTCTTCCCCGCTAATAAGTAGGAATAAAGTTGGTTAAGCCCATCCGCCGGTAGCCTTGCGACTGACTACCCAGATAGAATAATACAAAATTCGACAGAAGTAAATCCAATTTTTTTTGTGCTTCACAGCCAAAACGTGTATAATATAGCACACAGGAAAAAACAGAACCGATGTTTGGAGTTAAAGGCAATGAAAAACACAAGCATATCCAATCAACCCGAAACACAAAGCGGCGAATGGACAGGGGTAACGCTGCCTCCCCAGGGTGGCGTAGCCATGTGGCAGGAGGGGCTGCATTCTCACAGCCTGCTGCCCCTGATCATATTTGATCTGGATGGCACGCTGCTGGACAGCTACGAGATGGCCCTGGTGGCTCACACGCGGGTGATCGAGGCTATGGGTTTGCCGACAGCTACGCCCGCCCTGCTGGAAGCGCTCAACGGCCCCACCCTGGAACAGGCCTGCGCTCTCCTTGGCCTGCCTTCCGAGCGTGCGGGTGAGCTGGAGGCCGTTTTATCCCAAATCGAGGCAGAGCAGGTGCCCGTGATGGCGCGGACATTCCCCGGTGTGCCCGAAATGCTGGCGGCCCTGCAAAGCGAGGCCACGCTGTGTTTGCTCACCAACAGCCTTCCCGCATATCTGGAGATGGCGTGCGAGGCCACCGGCATCGGCAAATTCTTTGCCGAGCGTGCGGCCTCGGAAACCGGGGTGCCAAAGGCCCAACGGATCCGGCAGTGGATGGAAGCCCGTGGCCTGCCCCGCACCCTGGTGGTGGGCGACCGCTCCACCGACATATCCGCCGGGCGGGAGGCCGGGGCCTGGACGCTGGCCGTAACCTTTGGCTGCGGCGAGGCTGATCAATTGACCCATGCCGACGCCACGGCTTCCACCGTGGCCGAGATGTGGCGGCACTGTGAGCGGTTTTGTAAGGGGGAAGATTAAATGCCAAAATTTCAAATCAAAGTACAAATCTTTTTGATATTGCTCTTGGCCACTCTGCTTTTGCCTTGCGGTGTCCTTGCCGAAAGGGATATGGAACCCGGCGAGCACACCTGGTCTAGCGGTTCCCGCTATGTCGGCGACTTTGTGGACGGCAAAAGAGCGGGCAGAGGCATGCTTACCTGGCTCAACGGCGACCGCTACATCGGTGAATTCGCGGACGGTATGATGACGGGCAAGGGCATCTACCTATGGGCAATCGGCGATTGTTATATCGGCGATTTTGTTGACGACACCAGGACGGGCAGGGGTGTGTACAGATGGGGCAACGGCGATTGTTATATTGGCGAGTTTATTGACGACGCTATGGACACCGGCAAAGGCGCTTACCTATGGGCTGATGGCGACCGTTATGCTGGGGATTTTGTGAGCGGCAGGCGTACAGGCAAGGGTGTGTATTATTGGGCCAGCGGCGACCGTTACGCCGGAGGTTTTGTGAACAACAAGATGGAGGGTATGGGCGTATACACCTGGGCCAACGGCGACCGCTACGCCGGGGATTTTGTGGACGATAAGATGACGGGCAGGGGAGAGTTGATTAGCGTAAATGACTAACGGGGAAATCTAAAGAACAAATGTTTGCGTTTCTCCCCGTGCTATGCTATACTGTTTGCATTAGATGCAAACAGTGGGGTGAACAACTTGGAGCTGATGGACAAGCTTCGTATATTAACCGGTGCGGCCAAGTACGATGTGGCCTGCACCTCCAGCGGTGTAGACCGCAAGGGCATACCCGGCGCGTTGGGCAACTCGGTGGCAGCGGGCATTTGCCATAGCTTTGCAGCCGACGGGCGCTGCATCTCCCTGCTTAAGATACTGATGAGCAACGCGTGCATCCACGATTGTAAGTATTGCGCGTGCCGCAGCTCTTCCAATACCGAGCGCGCCACCCTGACCCCCGAGGAGTTGGCCGACCTTACCATCTCTTTTTACCGCCGGAACTACATTGAGGGGCTGTTTTTATCCTCGGGTGTGGTGGGTTCGGCGGATATCACCACCGAGCTTATGATCCGGGCCATTGCCCGCCTGCGGGAGGTGCATGGCTTTCGGGGGTATATCCATGCCAAGGGTATACCGGGGGCCGCACCGGCGCTGGTGGAGCGGCTGGGTAGGCTGGTGGATCGCATTAGCATCAACATCGAGTTGCCGTCGGAATCCTCATTGTCCGCCCTGGCGCCGGGAAAAAACAAGGCCGGTATCCTGGCGCCCATGGGGCAAATCGCGGGTATGCTGGAGCAGCGCCGCCAGGAGCTGGCGGTCTACCGCCATGTGCGCCCCTTTGCCCCAGGCGGGCAGGCAACCCAAATGATCGTTGGCGCCTCGCCGGAGACGGATCTGCATATTTTGCGGCTTTCCCAGGGGCTGTATAAGCGCTATCGCTTGCGCAGGGTGTTTTATTCGGCCTATGTGCCCGTAGGGGACTCCCGTTTTTTGCCTGAGGTGGCCGCGCCGCTCTTGCGAGAGCACCGGCTGTATCAGGCCGACTTTTTGCTGCGGCAATACGGCTTTGACGCCACCGAATTGCTGGATCCCGATGCGCCCTGGCTGGATGCCCGGCTGGATCCCAAATGCCTGTGGGCTTTGCGAAATCCCCAAATTTTTCCAATGGAAGTGCAGCGCGCTGATTATTTGCAACTGTTGCGGGTGCCCGGCGTGGGCCCCATAAGCGCTCAGCGCATCGTGGAGGCGCGCCGTACTACGCCGCTCTGTTTTGACGCACTCAAAAAGCTGGGCGTGGTGCTCAAGCGGGCCCAGTATTTCCTTACCTGCCAGGGCAAGGCCATGCCCGGTCTGCGCCTGAGCCAGGAGAACGTGTACCGTTGTTTAGCCAAGGATTGCCGGGTAGCCCCATCGGTGTTTGGCAATCGGATGATGCAACAGGTTTCCATGTCGGATTTGGTTCAGGATTTTCGTTTGGATGCGGCGCTGCCGCCCCTGTCACTGCTCGCCACCCAGCCGATTCCTTCCGAACCGGCGGGCGAATTCGCCCGGGGTGGCGCATGAGCGCGGGCATATCTTATCGGTACGACGGCAGCCTGGACGGCCTGCTCTGTTGCATTTTTGAGGCCTACGAGCGCAAGGAGGAGCCCCTATCCATCGTAGCCGGACACGCTGTACAACTGGCCCTGGACGCCCATGTACGGGATATCGCTACCGACCCGGAGCGCGCGTCCCGTGTACAAAAGGGCATATTGGCACGCATCGGCCCCGAGGCTTTCGCCTGTGTGCAGCAAGCCGCGCTGAGCGCCGACCCGCGAGCGGCCCAAATCACCCTGGCTTACGTAAAACTGGGCTTTTCTGTGGGGCCGCGCATTGATCAGCGATTGGCCGATCCTGCTGTCTATACAATGAACAAACTGTTGCGTCAGGTGACCTGGGAGGCCCATCGCTACATTCAATTCCTACGTTTTAATGAGTTGGAAGGCGGCATGTACTTTGCCGAGATGGAGCCGGAGCACGACGTGCTGGTGCTGGTGATGCCTCATTTTGCTGATCGTTTTGGCCAGCAGCCCTTTATCATCCATGATCGGACGCGGCGCTTGGCCGGTGTGTGGGATATGCGGGCATGGACGCTGGTCTCTTCCGAAACCATGCGCCTGCCTCCGCCTACCGCGGATGAGGCGCGGTATCAGGCGCTATGGCGTATGTTTTACAAGAGCATCGCCATCAAGCAGCGGATCAATCCCAATCTGCGCCGCCAGTTTATGCCAAAAAAGTTTTGGCGTTATATCACCGAGATGCAGCCGGAGCTGCCTGGTAAATCCGATATACTGCGGCTTCCTGCAAAACAACCGTAGGCAAAGGGCGGCCACACAGGGCCGCCCCTACAAAATTCTTATCTTGATTTGCAATCCCGGCACAGACCCACAAAATCCAGATGGTGCTCCCTGATTTCAAATCCATCCATATTTGTGAGTTGGTTTGTGAGCTGATTGCAAAGATCGGGAAAATAGGTGTTTACATCAAAAACCCGGTGGCATTTTTCGCATAAGAAGTGGTAATGCTGGTGGCAGTTATGGTCGTAATGAGTGGCGCCACCCAAATTGCCGATGTTCATGAGCTCACCGGATTCCGCCATCTGCCCTAGATTCCTGTACACGGTGGCCTTGCTGATGGAGGGATGCTTTGCCACAACATGGTCATATACCTGCTCGGCTGTTGCGTGTATGTTAAGCTCCCGTACCCCGTTCAGGATCAACTGCCGCTGAATGGTGTTCCTTTTGGCCTTCACTGTGTTAAAAATACCGTGTCAGCAAGCCTTGAAACGCCATGCCATGCCGCGCTTCGTCTTTGCACATTTCATGCACGGTATCGTGGATGGCATCCAGGTTGAGTTGTTTTGCTTTTGTGGCCAGGTCTTTTTTGCCCTGGGTTGCGCCGTGCTCCGCCGTCACCCGCATTTCAAGGTTCTTTTTGGTGGACACATCCACAACTTCGCCCAGCAGTTCCGCAAATTTGGCCGCGTGCTCGGCTTCTTCAAAGGCGATTCTTTTATAGGCTTCGGCAACTTCGGGATAACCTTCCCTGTCCGCTTGGCGGCTCATGGCAAGATACATGCCAACCTCTGTGCACTCACCCATAAAGTTTTGGCGCAGCCCTTCGATGATGTCGGGATCAACATCCTTTGCGACGCCGATACGGTGCTCATCGGCAAACACAAGGCCTGTGTCGGATAAGCCGCTAAACTTCGCGGCGGGCGCATTGCATAGGGGGCATTTTTCGGGAGCGCTCGCTCCCTCGTGGACGTAACCACAGATGGTGCATACAAACTTGTTCATGATGATCCTCCTTTTTAATAAGCATCCACTTTTGATATTAATTATCATAAAGGATAAAATCCTGTTTGTCAATAGGGAAAGCAAATTTTTTTGCAGCAACTCTCCCCATCCTCCCGCATAAGCATATGCGTGTCCGAAAAGGCATGGGGGAGGATGAAGTGATGCAAGCGCAGTTGCGGGAGGCTTGGGCGGGGCGGCGGGTGGCCCTTTGTGGAGTGGATAAAGGGCTGGTACGCTGGACAAGGGTGCTGCTTGATGGGCTAAACGCCGATGTGTACGCGCCGGAAAGTGGGCTGAGCGGCTGGAGTGGCGGCGCTTTAAAGGAAATGTTCTCCAGGCAGAAGGGCGAGGTGTGGATTTGCACCGGCCTGCCCCGGGCGCACACCCTGGTGATGGCCCGTGAGGTATTGGCCCTGCTTTCGGACAGCCTGGCCACGGCCCGGGCATATGGGTTGCGGTGTGTGCTGCTGATGCTGGACGATGGCGCCTACCGTGGCGGCGACGCCCCCTGGGGCTGTCGGGAAAACGATCCCCTGGGCGGGCGGGGCGTCGACGGTTTTTCCCAGAGCTGCATGCGACTGCTGGCCGAGGGGTTTCGCGCGGGGCACTGGGGTGAGCCGCTATCCGTGGTGATCGCCCATTATGGCGGAAGCGCGCTCACTTTCGGGGGACCGGCCCAAGTTTGGCTGGATGCGCTGGCCCGTGGCGAAACGCCCCTGCTTCCGGAGCAAACGATGCCTTTCCAGCATCCCCTGGAAGTGATCGGCGGCGGGTTGCTGGCCGCTAGCCGTGCCCTTGCGCTGCCCTTGCATAGGGGCGATACCTGGAACTTTGGCGCGCCTCCCCAAAGCTGGCTCTCTCCGCGGTTGGCTTTGCAGGCTTTGGCTGAGGCTGCGGGTTTGCCTTCCCGCGAAGTACCCTCCCATGGTTCTGGACTCACCCTGCTTCCACTGCGGCTGGACAGCGAAAAAGCGCGCCGCCATCTGGGCTGGCGCGCCGTATATGATGCCGAGGATGCCCTGCGTTTGTTGGCTGCCTGGCACACCCATGCACAGGCCCACGACCCAGATGCGGCTTATGCCATGCAAACCGATGCCTACTTGCTGGAGCTTGGCAGGCCACAATCTTGACAGGGCAAAAGCGTTTGAGAATAGTTCTTTTCAATTCAGTGATTCTATGCGCACCACCGCTTCAGAATCCCCCCGCCACTGCGGTGGCCCTCTCCTCAATTCGCCATTGTCGCGCTGCGGCGCTCTGTGGCTCATTGGCCTTCCGCGCCGTCTCATCGCGCCGCTGGCGCGACGGCGCTCCGGCCCCCTTTGGCAAGGGGAGTATGGGATTTTAGCGAAGTTTTCGTTCCTAACCCCTACCTTCCTTGTTAAAGGGAGGGGAACCGCCGCAGCGGTGGAGGGATTCTCACAGCCTGTCCCGCCGTGCTCCCAGGCCGGTCCAGCAGGGCGCGCAGCAGTGTGGCTTCATCCAAACGGCCCACGGGGCGCATGGTGGCGTCCACCACCTCAAAATCATGATAACAATGGGCGCTTAGGCGCTGGATCAGTCGCTCCAGGGGCAAATCTTCCCGCACCACCCAATGCCGGGCAGGCAGCGCACCCTGCCGCTTGAGCAATGTGCGGTTGTTCATCACACGATGCAGCTGGGTATAAGCCGGGGTGTTACGCTCGCACAGCGCCGCGTATATCAAATAACTGCCGGAAAGAAATAACGTAAGGTTAAGCGTCCCTTGCCCCAATCCCCACGCGCCCAGGGCCAGGGCGGCCAGCCCCAGCGCCACGCCCAGCGTAGAGAATACACGTAGCGCTCGCTGCTCGCCGAGCCAAACACCGGCCCAAGCGGCACAAATTCTGCCGCCGTCCATAGGCAGGGCCGGCAGCAAGTTAAACAGCATAAGGGTAAGGTTCGAACGCACAAACAATGCCGCCGTTTCCAACGAAAGCAGATCGCTACGCGCGCACAATACGGCGGCCATCCCCAGGGTGAGATTGATGAAGGGCCCGGCCAGCGCAATGAGGGACGCCTGCCAGGGCCGCAGTTGTCGCCAGCCTTCCAGCCGCGCTGACGCGCCAAAGGGCATCAGCTCAATCTGTGCCACGCGCACTCCCAGCGCCAGCGCCGCCAGCACATGCCCCAACTCGTGGAGCAACAGCGCCGCCAGCATGGCGCCCAGTTGCGTACCCTGGGCCATGAGCAACATGGCTGCGCAAAGCACCGGAAATGCCGGATGAATCTTAATCTCGGTATCGCCCCAAAGCGTTGCTTTCATACTGTGCGCTATTGCCCGCGCAGCCGGTCGGTGGGATTAAAGGAGCGCCCGTCGCGCCGTGCCTCAAAAAAGAATCGGTCCTGCACCGCGCCTATAATCTGCCCGGCTTCCAGGGGATCGCCTTCGCGCACGATGCAGGTCACCAGATCGCCATACAGGGTTTCTGTGCCATCTTCGTGGCGCACGCGGACCATGTAGGCCGCGCCCTCCCCCTGGGTAACGGCCATCACGTCGCCCGCCGCCGCCGATATTACGCTTTGGGCTTCGCATTCGTACTCAATCCAAGGTTCGTTTTGTTTCCACGCGTGCACTACGCGGCCGGTGGCAGGCAACAGATAGGCGCCCCGGTCGTCGTCCACATTCCAAAACACCAGCGCACTCTCCGGCAGCAAGTTGCGCACGAATTGTAGGCGGCCCAAGGATTCGTCCAAATCCATGGTCACCACGTCCCGCACGGTGCTGGACACGCTTTGCGCCCAGGGCTGCCGGATGTTGCCCACCGCCAGCACGCACAGCACAACGGCAACGCACAGCGCACAATCTCGCAGCAAGCGCTCGCCTATCTTAAAGGCCTCGGACTGCCTGGGGGTAAAACGCGTGCGTACGCCGGGCTCCCCCCGCTTCACAAGGGAAACGACTTGGGGTTCGGCCCGGGGCCGGTCGCGCACCTGTGTAGACGATACACGAATGATATGCGGTTCACGCTGTTGGCTCATGCCGATCCCTCCATCCCTTATCATCCCATGCATATGCGGGCAGGGGGCGGGATACGCGCGAAAAAACGTGAGCCCGTCATTTAATTACTACATGCTTCAACTCTTACGCTTTTAGCAACTATCTCAAAGATTATACTTTCCGCCCATGAGCTTATGAACGAATATGAGTTTAGCCCAACGGTTTCTTTAACGGAAGCTCCGCTGTCAAGAATATTCATTACAGCCTTATCGATTAGTTCTTTGGATGAATTTACTGCCAATCGGATTATATCTTGACCAATAGAATGACTGTCTCTGATTTCCCAATACTCCTCAAAGAATAGCCTTAACTTTTTGCAATTCCATTGCTTAAAGACTACTTCTACATACTCTTGGCATATAAAGATGTGCATTATCTTACCATCTGCAAAGTCGTAATCTTGAATATGCTCCACTAAAACCTCCTTGAGCTAGTAGCTCGAAAGAAAGGCATTGCTATTTTTCCTAAATCACTCTGCCATCGTTTTGCTCAACTCTTGTTGGTTCATTAAACTCAGAAAGTTCAATCATGCTGCCGCATTTTACTTCTTCTGCCGCATCATCGCAACCAACCACAGGCGAGTGGAATATTTTTGAAATCTTAACAGCGCAAACATAATACTCCAAGTAATTTGGGTCGTCCTCATCCAAGCAATTGTTTGTTTCATAAACTCCCATGCTTGTTGAACTACTAAAAACAAGGCCGTTTTTGAAATAAATTTTTAAAGGATAGTTGTTTGGATTCATCTTGGCTAATTCAGGCATCAAGCTTCTAATCTCCATTTCCTCCTACCAATCGTATTCCCGCAGGAGCAGATGGAACAATGAAGGCAACTAATCCGAGTGAAGAGCCTTGCATTTTTCCGAATGATTGAAAGACAGATTTTATAGATACATTATTTCTTTTTCCATCACCGCAAATTTCCGTACCACCGTAAACCCGGTGTGCAAGTACAGCCGCTGCGCATGGTTTTCCACGCCGGTAAACAGCGTGGAGAAGGTTGCGCCCACCGCAATAAACTCTTGCATCAATAGATGAAACAACACCGTGGCGATGCCCCTGCCGCCAAACTCCGGATCGGTGCAGATGCCCGTGAACCAACCCCGACCGCTGGGCTCCAAATCCACCGGTCCGGTAAACCCCACGATGTGTTGATCATACGTGGCGGCCAGGATGGGGCGGGGATTGGGGCTTTGGGTCTCGTCTTGTAACACCTTGCGCCAGTATTCGCTGCCCACCCCGTCGCACATACGATCAAAATCATACCCCAGCGCCACGTTGTAGCGCCCGGTTGAAATGCCTTGCGCCGCCAATGCCTCGCGCCTTTGCTCAAGATTTGGCGCAGCGGCATACCGGGCCAGGGGAAGGTACATGGCGATCTCGTGGGCTGCCACGGCAAAACCTTTGTTTAGCAGAAAGCCGTAACCCTTGCAATCCTCGTCCACGCCGGGCGCTTTGTTGTGATCGTGGCCGGATGTGCCGGGGATGCGCCAGCCAAGCTGCACCGGGTTGCGGTCGCTTACCAAGATGCGCCTTTTGCCCGCCGCGCGTCCGGCTGCGATAAAGGCGTTAAGCAAAGCCGTGCCCACGCCCTGCCCAAACCGCCCAGGCGTCACAAACAGAGCGGTGAGGTATATGGGTGTGTTTTCGGGCGTTTCGCCCGGCAGATACGAACCCTGCAAAACACCGTGTACAAAACCTTCGAATTGCCCTTTTCTCTCGGCAACCAAGCAGATCGCTTTGCTTCCACCGGGAATCCCATGGATCAGCTCTTGCGAAAAATAGTCGGCTGTTATAGGTTTGTATACCACCTCGCCCGCGCTTGCGCTGCTATTCCATAGGGCGACGATATTGGGAATGTCTTCGGAAATCATGGGGCGGATGTTCATAAACGAACCTCCTTTAATATAGATGATACGCGCGCTTTTCCTCTTGGAAAGCCGCCAGCAGCGGCTCATGGAATTCGATCAAACTGCGGGCATCCAGCTTGCCGGTGCGATAGGCATCGGTGCCCAGGATACGGTCGGCATGGTATATCCCATTGGCCTGATCTGGCTGGAGCCACTCGAAGGAATCAGGGTGCAAACGCCGTACCATATCCAATAAATGCAGCCCCGCCACAAAAGGATCGGCCACGTTCCGGTCGGTGATGTGCAATTGCACGCCGTGGCAAAGGATGTTGGCATGCTTGGAAAATGTGGGTGTAAAACTAGCGCGGCGAATCCCCAAACCGGGCAGCGATAGGGCGCGCATGCCGGCTTCCAAACGCCCCGCATCCACCCAGGGTGCGCCAACCAACTCAAAAGGTGTGGTGGTGCCGCGTCCCTCGGATAGGTTGGTGCCCTCAAAAACGCATGTGCCCACAAAACACAACACGGTGGCCAGGGTGGGGCAGTTGGGCGAGGGGATCACCCATGGGATGTCCAAATCATCCAGCAGCAAATCCCGCTTCCACCCTTCAAGGGGCACAACAAAAAGCTCCAAATCCAGGCCAAGAAACCCTTTGGCCCAAAGGGCATATTCCCCGATGGTGAGGCCATAACGTGTAGGCAGCGGGTACGCCCCCACAAAAGAAGCGAAGACCTGATCCAGTACGGTGCCTTGCACCCGTTGGCCCCCCAGGGGATTGATCCGGTCCAGCACCACCACCGGCTTGCCCGCGCTGGCGCAGGCTTCCATGGCGTACGACAGCGAATACAGGTAGGTGTAAAACCGCGCGCCTACATCCTGCATATCAAATACTAGCACATCAAAGGCGTCGAGCATTTCCTTTGTCATGCGTTGGGTGTCGCCGTATAGGCTGTAAACCGTTACGCCGGTTTCCTGATCTGTGGTTGCCGTCACCTGATCGCCCGCTTGCTCCGCGCCCCGGATCCCGTGCTCACAGCCAAACAATGCCGTCAATTGATAACGCTCGTAAAACAGGTCGATGGCGGAGCGAAAATCCCGGCTGATGCCCGTGGGATTGGTCATCAACCCCACGCGGCGGCCACGAAGCAACCCGTCGGCTTTGTTTAGGCCATCCAATCCGCTGTACACACGCGCTTTTTTCACAGCTCTTCCACCTTTATCTTTTTGGCGTAGTCAAAGGCTCCAAACACCGTGGCGTGGTCCTTGCCGATCAGCGCGCCGCGGCA
>Ga0123356_10000723_pt1 | contig 36497 bp, 29 predicted proteins | sample TergutEmb28metaG_2_FD_92546 | JGI IMG/M metagenome (GOLD analysis project Ga0123356, IMG submission 92546) | Embiratermes neotenicus P3 segment gut microbial communities from Petit-Saut dam, French Guiana - Emb289 P3 | ecosystem: Host-associated > Arthropoda: Insects > Digestive system > Gut ...
CGCCCGCCGGTGTCGAGGATCTTCTGCTTGCCGGTGTAGAAGGGATGGCACTGCGAGCAGACGTCGGCGTGGATGACGCCGTTCTTGGCCGTGCTCCGGGTCTTGAAGGTGCTACCGCAGCTGCAGATCACCGTGGTGTCTACATACTCCGGGTGGATTCCGGACTTCGTGTGGTTACTCCTGGTTCCCGCGGTCGCCGGGTCGCCCTGGTGCTCCCTGCACCGTTGTGTTTGGTGCACATCGCTACACCGCGGCGTTTGCTGCACCGCGCAGGCGTGAACCGGTACCGCATTCGGTAGTGGCTTACCAGTCTGCCAGGTCTGGAACGTGTGCAGGTCCGCCCGCATTCCCGGCCTGGTCAGGCCGCCTGGGGTCAGGCCGAGGGTGAGGTCTTCTGGACCACCAGAAGGAACTCGGCGTTGCTCTTGGTGCCCTTCATCCGGTCCATGAGCAGCTCGAGCGCCTGCTGCGGGTCGAGCGCGTGCAGCACTCGCCGCAGCTGCCAGACGATCTTGAGTTCCTCGGGCGACATCAGCAGCTCTTCCTTCCGGGTGCTGGACGCGTCCACGTCCACGGCCGGGAAGATCCGCTTGTCGGACAGCTCGCGGCGGAGCCGCAGCTCCATGTTGCCGGTGCCCTTGAATTCCTCGAAGATCACCTCGTCGGCCCTCGAGCCGGTCTCAATCAGCGCTGTGGCCAGGATGGTGAGCGACCCACCGTGCTCGATGTTCCGCGCGGCGCCGAAGAACCGCTTCGGCGGGTACAGCGCTGTCGAGTCGACGCCGCCGGACATGATCCGGCCGCTGGCCGGAGCCGCCAGGTTGTAAGCGCGGCCGAGCCGGGTGATCGAGTCGAGCAGCACGACCACGTCGTGACCCATCTCGACGAGCCGCTTAGCCCGCTCGATCGCCAGCTCGGCGACCGTGGTGTGGTCCTCGGCCGGCCGGTCGAAGGTCGAGTGGATCACCTCGCCCTTAACGGTGCGCTGCATGTCAGTGACTTCCTCGGGCCGCTCGTCGACGAGGACGACCATGAGGTGGCACTCGGGATTGTTCTTGGTGATGGCGTTGGCGATGGCCTGCAGGATCATCGTCTTACCGGCCTTGGGCGGCGACACGATGAGGCCGCGCTGGCCCTTGCCGATAGGGCTGATCAGGTCGATGATCCGGGTCGTCATGTTGCCGGGGTCGGACTCGAGCCGGAGCCGGTCCTGCGGGTAGAGCGGCACGAGCTTGTTGAACTCTGGGCGGCTCTTGCTCTGCTCCGGGTCCAGCCCGTTGATCTTGTCGAGGCGCACCAGTGCGTTGAACTTCTCCCGGCGCTCGCCCTCGCGCGGCTGGCGGATAGCGCCCTCGATCACGTCGCCCTTGCGCAGGCCATACCGGCGGACCTGAGACAGCGAGACATACACGTCGTTCGGCCCCGGCAGGTAGCCGGTGGTGCGGACGAAGCCGTAGTTGTCGAGAACATCGAGGATTCCGGCGATCGGGATCAGCACGTCGTCCTCGCTGATCACCGGCTCGGCGTCGGCCCCGCCGCCACCGCGCTCCCGCCGCCTGCTGCCGCCGTTGCGGTTGCGGTAACGGTCCCGGCTGCGCCGGCTACCGCCACCGTCGCGGTCGTCGTCGCCGCGGCTGTTCTGGTCACGGCTCTGGTCGCGACTGCCCTGCTGGTCGCGGCTGCCCTGCTGGTCGCGGCTGCCCTGCTGGTCGCGGCTGCCCTGCTGGTCGCGGCTGCCCTGCTGGTCGCGGCTGGCCTGCTGCTCGCGGCCGGATCCGGAACCCTCCCGGTCCTGACCGTCGCCGGCCGCGCGGGCGGAGTCCCCGCCGTCCTGGACGCGCGGGTTCGGCCGACGGCGCCGCTCCGGGCGCTGGCCATCACCAGCCTGCTGGGTTTCCTCGCGCACGCTCCCGTTCACCGCAGTAGTGGCCTCGGCGAAAGCCGCGCCGCTGGCCGGCCCGCTACCGATGCCGGTATCCACCGCGCGCGTCGCCTCGCCGATCCCCGTGGCGCTTGTCGCGCCGAGCCCTGGCTGTGTCGATGTCTGCGATTCCATGGCGTCCTGCTCAAAGGTGCGGTCAGCGCCGGCTCCCGCAGGCACATCCCGCTGGACTGAATTGTCGGAAGTCTCGATCAGGCTGGCCTGTGGCCGCTGATCCCGGGCTACTTGGTCCGCGACTGCCCGCACGCGGACGTCATCGTGGCTGCGGCTCGAAGTGCCGACTTCCCGCGGCTCTTGCTGCCGCCTCTCCTCGATAGCCGCGATGAGCTGTCCCTTGCGCATCCGCGCCGTGCCGGTCATGCCGAGCGACTGGGCGACTCGCTGAAGATCCGGCAGCAACATCGCTGCCAGCCCCCCAGCCCGGGCACCAGCGCTGTCCGGCACGGTCACGCTAACGGCGTCACTGGCGGTAGCAGCCGGAGCGGCATCCGGCCAGGAGCGTACCGCGCCAGCCTGCTCGTGGGAAGTCCCTGGGGGGGCTGTGGCGTGGCCGGGGAGAGCTGCGGTGCCGTCGAGCTGACCAGCCGGGGTAGGCAGGCGGACAGAATCCCCGTCCTCGACTGAGAACAGGTCCAGGGGTTCGCTCACAAAGGGTCCTTCCAAAGGCTGCGGGTCACGACGCCTGCGCCGGATAGCCCGCTGTCATGTTGATATCTGCCATCGCCCCCGTTAGCGCCGCAGCTAACAGGACATCCCGGCCACGGCACAATGCCGCAAGGGTCGTCGCTGACCAGGTCCTTGGCGAGGGCCAGGCAAACCAGGAACTCCCGCGATGGGCAGATGAATATCGGGATCGCGCGCCGCCGAGCGCCGGAATGGCGATCGGAGAGAGCGCGAACAGGCACCTGTCCCTGGGGCGGGGCATCTGGTGCGGCACCTAGCTTAACACCAACACGACCCACGACATTCCTTCGGCTGTGTCCGGCCGGCAAGACGCACTCGCGAGCCTGCCCGGACGGCTGTCAGACGCGATGCACGCACGCAGGTACGGCTCGCGCCGGAACGGGTCATGGCGCGGAGAAACCTGGGGCGAGCGGGGGCTGAGTTCAAACCAGGGGGCTTACTAGCCTTCCGTTACCCGTTTCGGCACCGGTTCAATCGTGGCCCACGGGGGGACACCCCCCGTGCTCCCCCCAAAAATCAAGACCCGCCCACGGGGGGACACCCCCCGTGCTCCCCCCAAGATCAAGACCCAGATGCGCTCCGGTCAGGGCGAGCCCGCAGGCCAGCACAGTCCGCACGGCGTTGGCCAGCGTCAGCCTGGCGCCCGCCACTGCCAGGTCGGCGGGCGCCGCGCGGCCGCCGAACGGCAGCGCCGGGGCAGCCAGCCGGACTGCCAGCCATGCGTCGGACACGGCCTCGAGAAAGAAAGGCAGCTCGTCCGGCCGGCCGCGGGCGGCAGCGGCTGCGACCCGGACCGGAAGCCACGGCAGGAGTCCGAGCAGCGCCTGCTCGGCCGGCAACCCCAGCAGGTCGCCAGGATCGCCTGGCCGGCAATCAAGTTCGGCGGCCCAGCGCAGCGCGGAGTCGGCGCTGGTGTGGGCCTGGCGCACCGGGTACAACGGGTCGGGGCCGGAGGCGCCGGGCTGAAGCAGCGTACGGCCCAGCTCCGCGACGCGGCCGGGCGAAGTGCGAGCCAGCCCGTAGCGGACGCCGGGTGCGCCGAACCAATCCACCGCGTCAGCCACTGCTCCATCCCGGCGCGGCGGCCCGGAGCCCTCCGATTGCTGCCGCATGGTTGGGGCGGCATTAGCGCCTGGTTTCCCACGTTCCCTGCTGATTGTTGTTGTTGTGACAGTGGCGTGAGCGCCCGCCGCCTGCGCGAGACGGCTGGTCATGGCGGCGGCGTGATTCTGCCAGGCGTGCTGCCAGGTAGGCGCCGCGGCCGGGTCGGGCCAGGGCGCGACGGTGGCCGACGAGCCCCCGAGGGCCGTGCTGGCCGCTGCCCCCGATCCGGCTGCGGCGAGCCGGGCCGCCGCCTGGCCGAGCGCGCGAGGTGTCACGGTGATCGTCAGGTAGCCGTCGCGGGCCGGCTCGGCGGCGTCGATCCAGTGCAGTCTGCGGAGCGCGCGGGCCAGGCTCGCGGCCAGCCGCGCCGGCGGGCGGTCGGTGACGGCGGCGAGCTCGAAGGCGATCGACGTCGCGAAGCTCGCCGGATTCTGGTCGGGCGCCCGTCGCCAGGTCCGGCCGGGCACGATGCGGGTGACGGCTGGCGGGAAAGTGCCGTCGGTGACTCCGGCGGCGATCCGGGCGGCTAGTTCCCGGTCGAGATCGGCGAGGATCACCAGCTCAGGCTACGGGCGGCGGGTCGTCCTGGTGGTCCGGCTCACCCGGCTCGTTGAGGCGGCCTTGCCGCCGTGGGCCGGCCAGGGCGCGGACGACCCTGATCATCTCGGCGGGGTCGAACGGCTTGGTCAGGTACGCGTCGACGCCGATCTGCTCGCCGCGATTGCGGTCGTCTTCCTGGGCGCGGGCCGTGATCAGAACAACCTTGATCCCGGCGGTCTCGGGATTGCTCCGCAGCTGGGTCGCCGTGACCCAGCCGTCCAGCCTTGGCATCATCACGTCCAGGGTGATCACGTCGGGCTTGACCAGGGGCGCCTTGTCCAGGCAGTCCTGTCCGTCGACAGCCGTTATCACGTCAAACCCCTCGAGCGTGAGGTTGACCTCGATCAGCTGCCTGATGACCTCGTCGTCATCGACGACAAGCACGCGGCCGAGCGCGCGGTCCGGGCGGCTGATCACGGCGCGAGGCTACCGGCTTCGCGCAATTCGTGAGGGCTGGAGCGCCCAGATCGGCGCGCGGCGAGCGGGTCCTGGTCCTGGTACGCTAACTGCGGTCTGGCAGACTTCGCGTCCGCGGCGCCGGGTTCGCGGCGAGCCTGCCGGCGTGATGTGTGTGTGCGCCAGCCCCCATAGCTCAGGGGATAGAGCAACGGCCTCCGGAGCCGTGTGCGCAGGTTCGAATCCTGCTGGGGGCGCAGCTAGAAGATGAAATTCGAACACTGTAGCGATCCTGGTCGCGCGGAGTAGCCAGTGCTTTGACCTGGGCAAACGCTCCTGCGTTCAGGATCTTGCGCTCTATGTACGCCCCGGAAAGGTGCTGCGAGAGCCGATATCGCCTGGCTGGCGCGATCTAGTCGCAACGGCCTCCGGACCGTTCCATGTGGCGGAGACCGTTGCTCCCCGGTAACGCCGCAGCCTGCTGCCACCGAACCAGCACTGCCTAGGGCGCCGAGATCAGGACGCGTCGCCGTCGCCTTCATCGCGAGTGGCGACGATTGCGGCAGCTATCCGCTTAGTCACAGCGCGGAGCTGAGCCGAGGCGCGACACTGTCCGTAAGACCGTTCGTCCAGCAGGCGCGCCGGTCTAAAGTCATCGCCGCGGACCGGCGCCTATGGGTAGCGCGGCTGATCATCAGCGATGCAACCAAGCAGAAACTGTCGGCCCTGCACGGCCTCGACTGGCACGACGTCAACCAGGCCCTAGTCGGAGTCCGCGGCCTCAGCTATTTCTGGCATAACGACGCCGAGCGCGGCATCCGGGCGATTGTCGCCATTGAGGTCAGCGGGCGAAACTGCACTGCGGTGCTGTACCCGGTTGCGGACCCATTCGGCGACACCTACGCGCTGGGCAGCGCCTACCCGCAGTGACAGGGTCATCTGAACGAGGGATGATGGAATGCATGAGCCCGGATGAGGCCAGGCAGTTCTACGATGAGGACGAGGATCCAGCGAAGATCCACGCCCTCTACGAGGATGCTCGCCGCAGCGGGCGGCTCCGTCTGACTGAGCCTCCCCCGCCTCGGCCGCAGCCAATGCCGCTCGGCGAGCTTCTCGCCGGTCTTGTGACCGAGGTGCTGACCGATCTGCGGCGCGTGCTGCGAGAACTACGCCTCCGCGACCGCGCGCAGATATGGGTGAGCGGCACACGCACCCATCACCGCAACCTCCCCTAACAGCGGATAATGCGCGCATTTGTCAGGGCGCGCGTTTGCCCGCCTGGGCTGGCCCGCCTCCGGGCTGGTTCGAGGCGAGCGGCGTGGCGCAGGTAAGCCGCCGGACCGGTCGGTCACATGTACGCCCCCAAATGATGCTGGCGTACTCCGTCTTGTCAGAAGGGCGTGTGACACTCGACCTCAAGCGCTGCTTATCCCGAGGCGCGCATGTGTGCCAGCTGCCAAGGACTCCATCCCCATGGCCCGGTGGCGCGACGAAGGCGGAAGACAATGTGCAGAAGCAAGGCCGAGGGTGGGCGCAGATGCACGGGTTGGGGGTCGTTGCACACGGCAAGCGATGCCGCGGGCACACCGGCGGGTCGGTCCCGTCAGGCTATTAAGGCTCAGCTCGGCGATTTCCTCGATGCTGCCGCGCGCGCCGTCCCGAATGAGCCCGTAGCGATGGCGGGAGCGGCGGCCGCTGATGTGGCCGACCAAATCGCAGAAGCTATCACGGCCAGTCTGGAGGCTAGTGACTGTCCTCGCGCGACCTGGGACGGTCACCTCTTGTGTGGTGCTCTTGCAGCTGTGGCACAGGCAATGGAGACTGCCGAGGATCTGGCCAGGGCCGCAGTGATTGACGGCGTAACAGCCGTGCTCGCCACGTACGGGGTGCCACGCCTGGCTGCGGGTCTGGCTGGCCGTGCCGCTGCGGATGCGCTAATGAAGGCCACCCCGGTCCAGCATTACGAGGACGTTCTCCGTTCGGTGCAAGGGCTGGCGCTGGCCCTGTGCCCGAACTGTACGGAGCATCCGGAGGTTGAACAGTACTGCTTGCAGCCAGTCGAGCCGGCCGCATTGTCGTCGGCAATGCAGGTGGGCTTGACATCATCACTCCCGCATAGCTGAACCGTTGGCTGATTCGAGTCAGCTGCGGTTTCGGCAGGGTTGATCCGGACTGGCACCCGATCATCGTGCTGGGCGCAGGCCATCGAAGATGACCTCGAGCGTACGGTCCTGCAAGCTGCGGTCCCATCCCGCCTGGACGGCACCCTGGCACGCGCTGACAAGCAGGGCAATCAGTACGTCTAGGCGTACGTCGCTGCGTACGGCACCCGTCCGCTGCGCCCGTACGAGCAGCGTTTCGATACCCTCCCGCAGGTTCTGGACCGAGTCGGCGATCGGCACGTCGATTCCCGCGCTCGCGAGCAACTCGACCACGGTTTTCTTCTCCGTTGCCTGCCTGACGAGGCTGGCAAAGAAGGTGAAAAGCCCGGCAGCCGGGTCCTCTTGCGTGGCCAGCTCGCTCGCCTGGCTGGCCAGCCGCGCCAGCAGGTCCTTCATGATCGCCTGCAGAAGGGCCTTCTTGGTCGGAAAGTGACGGAACACCGTGCCTATTGCCACGCCTGCCTCAGCCGCGACTTGCTCTGTTGACCCGGACGTCCCCTGCTCGGCGAAGACTTTCTCGGCGGCAGCCAGGATCCGCGTCCGGTTCCGGCGTGCGTCCGCCCGCATCGGGCTTCCCCCGTCCGTTGGGGCAGACCCCGACGCGCCATCGCCCGGGATGTCCTCGCCGCTCTGTCTGCCGCTCGGCACGTCTCCAGTAATGGACAAGATGAGTCACCACTCATAATAATGTAGTAACCTGAGTTATCGCTCATGTTATCTCTGTGGACGGAGAGTCTCATGACCTCAGGAAGTCCCGCTACCCCACGCCAGATGTTCGCGCGCATGCAGCGTGCATGGCTAGCACAAACCGGGTTGGAAGCCGGCCAGCTTGCCGAGGACGTGGTCATCGAAGCCCCGTTCGCCCCGCCCGGCCATCCTCGCCGCGTCGAAGGGCGCGACCAGGTACTGGCCCACTACGGCCCGCAACAGGCAGCCTTCCAGGCCCGCTTCGAAGAGGTCCGCAATGTCGTCATCCACGACACAACCGACCCTGAGGTCATCGTCGTCGAATACGAGCTGGCCGGCACTGTCCTAGCTTCCGGCCGCCAAGCCTCCGCAGCCTTCGTCGGCATCCTGCGCGTCCGCGAGGGCAAGACCGTCCTGTGGCGCGAGTACCAGAACGTCCTGGCGATAGCCCAGGCCCTGGGCAAGCTCCCCGCGCTCCTCGCAAATGCCGCCAGCCAACCCGACGGTGCGAGCCGGTAAAGAGCCAGCCGAAGACCAGGCCTAGCCGCCAGGAGGCAGGAATTGACGCCGGTGATCGCAAGTCGCGGCACTGCACAGGCAAGTCGCGCCCCCTGTGCGCCCCGAAGTGGTACACACATAAGCGTTTCCGCTGGTCAGCGGCATGCGCGCTAACCCTCTCCGGAGCCGTGTGCGCAGGTTCGAATCCTGCTGGGGGCGCTGGGAGCGCGGTTGGCTTAGCTATTTCACACTAGTGATCGGTGATCTGGATCTAGCTCGACCGAGTGAGCGAGAGAAACCGTGCCGGCGACTTCATCGTGCTGGAAGATCCCGACGGGAACCGGTTCTGCATTGTCGACCTGAGCCACGAGGGATCGCTAGCAAGACAAGGGCCGACGGCGCAGACGGGCCGTGCACTGGCATGCTGCATGAGCAAGGCAACTCACGCCAGTTGGCCCGTGAGCCGGGCAGCGGCGACCTCGTCTGCTCAGTAGGTGAACGAGGTGGCGGAGGCGCTCAGCGCCGAGCCGGGCTTGGCGTCCGCCAGGGTCCGGGTGGTTAGGGCGGCGTAAAGGAGCACGATCAGGGCGATGGTTATGAGGGCCGCGAATGAGCCTGTTCTGACCGCGCTGGTCGCTGCCGAGAGGTCGTAGCCCAGGACACCGAGGATGCCTAGCTGCGCGCCGATACCGAACATGGTGAGGGCGGCTGCGGGCGCGACGGACCGCATGTCGGCTTTGATCATGTTTCCAGCGGCGGGAAGCTTGAGCGTGGATTCCCTGGTCACGGGCGCTGCGGGAGTGGTGGGGGTGACGACCTGCGTGCCTCGCGGCAGTGTCACATCAGCCACACCGGCCAGCCTGACGGCTGCGCCGTCCGGGCCTGCGGTGATCGGTGTATGCGCGGGCACCGTGACGGCACCCGGAGCAGCACCCGCGACAGACCAGGGAGCCGGGGCTGGCACGCTGAGGTCGGCGTTGATGCTGATCGTGCAGTCAGCGGTGATGGCGATGGTCGCGTCCCCAGGCAGGCTGATCCACCCGCCGCGGAACTCGGCGACGCGGTCGATGCCGGGCGGAATCGGTACTCTGGCCGCACTAGCCAGGTGATATACGGTCTGGCCTGGTCGCGGCCAATGGCTGGCGGCGGGCAGGCTCAGGCTGCCGCCGGCCGGCAGCGCGACCCGGAGCGCGGGCGCTGGTCCCTGCCCATCCGGCGCCGTCAGCGGCGGGCGGGCCATGGAATCCCCGGGTAGCGTTGCCGCCGACCCGGTCCAGATTGTGTTCAGGCTGCCAAAGATCAGCGGCGGCATGGCGATGACTACTCCGCAAGCTGCCATCAGTACGGCGAACCGGTCGAGCTGTACGCCTGGCAGCAAGGTGCTGACAGTTCCTAACGCGGTCAGGACCGCGCCGACGGCGGAGACGCCGATAGTGATGTTCGTGGCCCAGCTGTCCCTGAACGTCCAAGCCGCCGAGGCAAACAGCGGCCGGGTTGCGAACTCCTTCCAGAAATCCTTGCTGAACCTGTTCCTCAGACGCCCCCAGAACCCCGTGCGAGCGGCCGGGTAGCGCTCGCTGAACGCCGCGACGACACCCGCCAGGAACAACGCTGCCATGATCAGCCCGCACCAGACTGGTATCCACAGATACTGGGTATAGGTGACCTCGCGGCGCATCGTCAGCGTGATGGACGGCAGTTCTGCCAGGCCAGCGCGTTGCTGTAGGACCAGCGTCGCGGCTTTCGGGATGGTTGCGAACCTGACTTTGAACCGTATCGTCACCAGCGTGCCTTGCGCAGTCAGCTGCCCGCAACGCACAGGCTCTGGGACCGCCCGCTCCGGCCCGCCAGAGGCGAGTCTCATGGTGCTGGCAACCGTGCCCGTGATCACCTCATTCGGCGAGGTTGTGACCAGTTCGTATTCAAGCCCCGGCAGGCAGGCAGGAAAGCGGTCCACGACGACCTCAGTAGTCCACACACTCGCCGACTGCTGAGTCAGGACCGGGCTGTTCGCCACGAACGAGACCGCCGGGGTCGGCGTCGCGCCCCCGGCCGAAAGCGCACCAGCGGCGGCCGGAAATGACACCAGGAAGACCCCGAGCGCAAACGACGCCAGTCGCTGCTGACCCATCTTCCCCCCAGCGCACGCCACGTGACACTGCGAAAAGGCTCCCAACAAGCAGTCGCGCCGTCAACACCACAACGAGATGCGACGAGCCGCAAATGCAGCCGAAGAGACAACCTTAATGGTGCAGACGAGCTGCGCCCACATATTCCGGCGCCGCATAGCACGCCAAGGAGCGGCACGTCATTTCGCAGCCCTTCTGGAAACCCAGGCAAAGGAGTCGAAGGCACGGTCAAGAATCGCCACTGCCAGGTCGGTAGCGTGAGACTCGGTATGTGCACCGAACGTCAGAACGTCACCGATCTTGCTGCAAATGCCGTTCTGTGAGCCGCCACGGACCCCGGCCGACTCAGCGCTGTCTACGTTCCGGCGGTCCTCCCCCGGCCGCCCGTTGACCGGGCGCTCGGCCGGGTTCGCCTGCCCCTGCGCCTGAACTGGTCGCAGCCGGGCCGCGAGCGTTCGAGGCCGCGCTCGACCAACAGGGCTCGCCGCGTTAAAGTGCCGCAACAGGTCGGTCCCGAGCGAGATCAGCTTCGCTGGGTTAGCCGAGACGACCGCGCCGTGACTATTGACGCGACCGCTCCACATCCACATGTAAAAGATCATCTGCCGCGATACGCAAGGGAACGCTTCGCGGATCGTAATCCAGACTCTCGCAGATCGAAAGATCATGCGACCCTTCTGCCGATGGCTTCAAGATGCTGGGCCTGCTGAAGTACGTCGACGGCGATCTCGAGCCGAGCACGGGGCCCTGCATGAATGTCGGGAGGACCGCAGTCAGCTCGAGCCCGGTCGTCTCGGCGAGTTCAAATGCGTCGCGCTCGGCGAGGATCTTTGAGTCGGGGTAGGCGCGGGCCCAGGTGCCTGACGGCGCGCTCCAGCCCGTCTCGGTCGCGGGCGTGCCGGGGCTGGCGGCTTCGGCCGTGACACCCGACGAGGTGAGGACGGCGCGCCTGACTCCAGCGCAGGCGGCGGCCGCCAGGACGCGGCGGGTGCCTTCGCGTGCAGTGGCGATGAGATCGGCACCCGCGTCGAATGGCAGCGGCGAGGCCGCATGCAGCACGTAGTCAGTTCCAGCTGCCGCCTGGTCCCAGCCGTCGTCGCTGAGGAGGTCCGCTGCGACGAACTCGATCGTCGCAGCGGCTTTCTCGCCTGCCTGCTCACTCACGGCGTCGCGCACCTGCTGCGCTTTGCCGGGGCTGCGCACGGTGGTGCGCACCCGGTAGCCGCGCGCAAGCAGCGCCGCGATCACCCAGCCGGCTAGGTACCCGGTCCCGCCCGTGACGAGCACCGTCCGAGCGTCGTGACTGTTAGCCATCTGTTCTTCATAATCATTGAGTTTCTCATTGATATTCGCACGGTATCATAGATGCATGACCGTAAGCCGTGACGCGAAGGCCCCGGTGGCTGGCCTAGCGGACGCCGAGCGGAAGGCCGAGATCGTCCGTGTGCTCGTGGAGGCGGGAACAGCCGTGAATGCGGTCGTCGCCCAGGTGCTGGGCGAGTTCGGGGTCCCGGCCTCCGTCGCCAGCACGCTGTGGGCGCTTGCCCCGGGAGCCGAGCCGCCGACGCTGCGGGACGTGGCAGCCCGCCTGCGCTGCGACCCTTCCACGGTGAGTCTTGCCGCCGACAAGCTCCAGGGCATGGGCCTGGTCGCCCGTCAGCCGCATCCCGCCGACGGGCGCAAGCGCACCCTTGCACTCACCGAGAAGGGACACGAGCTCTGGGAGGCGCTCCGAGCGCGGCTGCACGCCTCCGGGCTGTTCGCTGGCCTCGACGCGCACGAGCAGGAAACCTTGCTCGCGCTGCTGACGAAGATGCGGAACCCGCAGCGCCCGTAGCCGAGCCCTGACCTGCTGTGCTCGCTCGAGGTCGATGTGCACTCGGTGGCGGGAATCTCGTACAGCGACCCTCGAGTGCTCAGTCAGATCTCCGCACTTTCCCGCAAGGCCGTGACCACACAGGTGTTCAACGAGCCTGATCCGCCACACCCGCGGCTGGACCAGAGCACGATTACTGCGGGTCGCTCAGACTCAGGCGCGGAAACCGGATCCGCCGCTGCGGTGCCGGCCCGATACCGAGCCGGGCCGCAGCGGCGCCTGGAGGAAGCGGATTTGCTGCCGGCTCACACGTGGCGGCCGAACACGAACTTCTCGTAGGGGGTGGTCGGCAGCGTGATCGACGTGCCGGGCGCCACGGTCGGAATCTGGAACCACTGGAAAGTGATAGTCGTTTCGCCGGGCCGCTCGCCCGGATCAACGTCGAAGTAGGAGTAGCCGTGCGCGTCGGTGGCGTCGCGGGCCGCTGACCACGGCGCGTCCTCCACGGCATCCGCTCCCCCGGTCGTGACGTACACCGTGGCGCGGGGCAGGCCGGTGACGGGGTCAGTGGCGAAAACATTGGCCGCTGAGGCGCCGCCTCCGCCCATGGTCAGGTACGTGGTGCCCCGAGCAGTGTTGAATGCCGGGACGCCGCCAACCGTCTTGGGGGTGGTGGTGACCACAGTAGGCCGCCTGGTGTCGATCGTGTCGCCTACCTCGTACGTCTTGCCGTCGAGCGACGAGGTGAACGCCTCCGTCACCGTGCCGGAGGGGGGGTCGAAGCCGCGCAGCGGATAGGTGCGCTCGTAGCAGTGGTTGTGCCCGCACAACACCAGGTCGACCTCGTGATCGTCGAACAACTGTACCCAAGCGGCGCGGATGCCCATGTCGGAACCGGTCTCCGAGGCTGCGATGGGGGGATGGTGTATCCACACCACGATCATGTCGACGGACGGGTTGCTGCGGCCCTCCCGTAGCGTCTTCTCCAGCCACAGCCCCTGCAGGTTCGGCTGGGGCCCAGTCGGGACGAGCGAGACGTCCTTCTCCTTGAACGCCAGATCGCCGGTGTACTCGAAGGTCGCGTTGTCTACGCCGGCCGGGACCGTGATGCCGGAGTTGTAAGTGACCGGGCTGCCGCCCGACCGGCCCCCGGCGCCCACCAGGACGACGTCGTCCGCGTCTACCGCGACGAACAGCACGGTGCCGATCTGGAAGCTGTAGAACATGCCGCGCAGCCGGTTGCCGTCGTAGTTGGTCAGGCCGTTGTCTGGCAGCAGGAAGCGGGCATGGTAGTTGCCGCTGCCGTAGGCGCCGTTCCAGAATTCGGTGCTGCTCGCGGATCCGTCCTTGGCGGTCGCGCCTAGCTCGTACTCGTGGTTGCCCAGGGTTGGCATCCACGGCCGGAAAGCGGCCGAGCGGCTGACGTTGACGCTGAAGTCGCGCCATACCGATGGCGTGTTCGCCGGGGCGCCGTCTGCGTAGCAGAGGTCACCGTTGAGGAGGTGGAAGAGCGGCGCCGGACCGCCGTCACTCGCGGTGATCGTCGAGTCGACCTCGAAGACACACGTGTCGTTGCTCCCCTCGGCGCCCCATGTGAAGCCGGTCACGTTGACCGGGCTCTCGGACGTAGGAGTGCCGAGGTCGCCGTAGCTGGAGAACCGGAACTTGGCCCGCCCGGCAGGGGCGGTGGTGAAGTTTCCGCCGGCCACCGAGGGGGTTCCGGCACCGTCCGTCACCTGGTAGTAGTACGTGGTGTCGGGCGACAGGCCGTCCAGCGGCACGTGGTAGTGGTAGGTGGTGAAGCCGGAGAGGCCGTCGGTGAAGCTGACGGACCGGGGACCGACCAAGGTCTCCTTCTGGTTCAGGGGCTCGGGCTCCGGCAGCCGGATGACGTGCCCGCGGTTCTCACCGCTGAGCGGCCGGTCGGAGAATGTCAGCGACGGCGCGGGCTGCTTGACCGTGCCCGGCGCAGCCCAGGACACGGTGACCTGCGTCTTCGGGTCGGCGCCCAAGGTGAGGTGAAGCTGCTCAGGCTCGGTGGTGGTAGGCAGTGGCACTGTGGTGTTGCCTGGGTCAGGAGCGGCGAGGGCCTTGTCCCGGGCGCTGAGGTCGATCACGCCGCCGGCAACGATGACGGCGCCGACGCCGACAGCGCCGCGCAGCACGCTGCGTCGGGAAGGTCCGGGTCGGTCGTCGCTGACTACTAAGAAGTCAGCAGGGGCAGGTTCCTGGGGGGCATGTTTTGTCATGCCGAAGACGCTCCCTCAGTCGCGGCGATCGTCGCGTAAAGGACTGCCGTCATCCGGGGGAAGTTACGACGAAAGCTTGAACCTCCGCCGACCAGCAAGCCCGACCCGAGACTGGCTGGACCCAGCCGGACAAGATACACAACGCGACCCACCGGGTGACCGATCGCTTGAGCAGGCCTGCTGGATCATCCCGGACCGCAATCAGGCATCCAACGCCCTTGTCGCCCGCGACCAGCGGGATCGCCGACCGCCAGGGATCGAAGACGAACAGCACCCTGATAGTCGTCTGCCTGGGACGCAGCTCCTTCAGGTTCTTCGAGCCCGTCAGCGTATCGACCAGAGATGGCCCGAGCGTCGGCCCGTACTCGGAGAGCACATCCACTGCAGCCTCGACCTTCTCAGCAGCAGGAGGCAGTCAGCTGCGACGGCTGATCGCAATGAGCAACGGCCGCTTGGCCGTGCGCCAGAGTCCCGCCGCGCGAAGCCCGCCCTGCCGCACCTTCCGACCCGCGGCAACTAACAACAAGCCACACGCTGTGAAGTCCAGTTCAGTCCAGCCGTTCCGGCGTCCGCCGGATGTTGTATGCGTCGGCCACCCCACCGGACTGATATGGATCGAGGAGCCGAAACCGCCCGGCCCAGGATCGGCCAGAGCCGCCAGAACGGCTGCGGGTGTCGACAAGCAGTCAGATGGCGATGTCCATGGGGCTAGCACCGCCGACAGGCCCCAGTGCACCGAGAGCAGCTGTCCCGCAGCGTCGGTGCCCGCAGCCCCGCCCGCGGGCCGGAAGCACGGCGAGTGCCGTCGCCCAGCCGAACAGCACTCACCGTGGCCAGAACTGACCCGGCCAACGCCCGGGCAATGATCGATGCCCCGCAGGACCCGGCCAAGGATGGCGTCCGGCTTCATGCCATGGCTGCACCCCGCAGCACGGTGACCGGGTCGAGACGGGTGTTCTGCCGGGCTGCTAGCAGGCTGGCGGCCAGGGTCAGGGCCACCACGCCGGCCAGCACGACCAGGTAAATGCCGATGGGCGCGTGCGGGATGAGGCGGTGGGTGGTCTTCAGGCTGAAGGGGATGATGGTCGCCAGCGCCCCGATCGTGCCGAACAGCACTCCCACCAGCAGCAGCAGGACGCTTTCCGCGCCGACCAGCCCGAGGACCTGCCGCCGGGTAGCCCCGGCCAGCCGCTGCTGCGCGAACTCGCGCCGCCGGCCGGTAATAACCGCGGCCAGCAGGTTCACCAGCATGACGGCGGCGAACAGGGTGACAACGCCCACCACTACGTAATTCACGGTCGCCACGCTCTTGTCGTACTGCCCCGCGGCGAACCGCAGGTGGTTGGTGATCGCCTGCATGTACAGGGTGCCGGTGCCGGCGCTGGTGAGCACGATGATCGGCATCATCGGGGTGGCCGCTTGCTGCAGGCGCTGCCGGACCGCGGCCACCGACAGCTCGCCGGACACGCCAGGCGCCAGGGGCGCGAGCAGCCGCACCGCTCCGCCCAGCAGCGCCGGGCCGAGCAGGGCGAACCCGATCCCGGCCCAGATGCACCCCCCGACCGACAGCTCCTGCGCGCCGTAAACGTCCTTGCCGCCCACCAGGGTCATGGTCAGGAGCCCGCTGTCAGCCGCAAGCAATACGCAGACGATCCCGGCCCACAGCCGGCGGCGGCTCATCCGCCGCCCGCCGGAGGCCGCCTCGGCCAGCGCCTCCCGCACCGGCCGGCCCGCTGCCCGGCGGGCCGTCAGCCAGGCCGCCGTCAGCGAGGCGGCCAAGGTGACTCCGAGCCCGATGCACAGCGCCGCGGCGCCAAACCGGAAACCATACGATCGCGCGACCTGACCGGAGTGCTGCAGCAGCGCCAGCAGCACATGACCGCCGCCATAGCCGGCCGGCAGCGCCAGCAGGGCCGCCACCACCGCTACCAGCCCGGTCTCACGCATGATCAGCGTGACAACCTGGCGCGGACTGGCGCCGGCGGTGCGCAGCAGGGCCAGTTCAGCCGCCCGCTGCCGGGTCGCGACGGCGAGCGTGGCCCCGACCGCCGACCCGACGATGACCGTACCCCAGCCGCCGACGGCCAGGGCGACGATCTGCAGCGTCTCCCGGTCGGCTGCCGTGACCCCGGGCTGGCCCGCGGTGTCGAGCATCGACGCGAATGCCATGACGACGACCGAGCCGAAGAAGACCGACAGGAAGCTGGCGGCGAACGCGGTTCGCCGGTGCCGCAGCGAGGCGAGAACAATGCCGGTCACCGCGCACCGCCTGCGGCCATCTCCATGCGGGTCATCCGCTCGGCCACCGCCGCCACCGACGGGTGCGGCAGCCGGTCCACGATGCCGCCATCCACCAGGAAGATCACCACGTCGGCGTAGGCGGCGGCGACCGGGTCGTGGGTCACCATCACCACCGTCTGGCCGAATCCGTCGACCGCCTCGCGCAGCAGGCCGAGCACGCCGCGGCTGCTGGCACGATCCAGCGCCCCGGTCGGCTCGTCGGCGAACAGTACCGCCGGGCGGGCCAGCAGCGCGCGCGCGATAGCGACGCGCTGCTGCTGTCCGCCAGACAGCTCCGCGGGCAGCCGGCCGGCCAGCTCGGCCAGGCCCAGCCGCGCCAGCAGCGCCGTCCGGGCCCGGAGGTCGACCCGCCTGCCCGCGAACCGCAGCGGCAGCGCCACATTCTGCGCCACCGTGAGGTAAGGGATCAGGTTGTACTGCTGGAACACAAACCCCACCCGCTCCCGCCGGAACTGCGTGAGGCCGGTCTCATCGCCGTGCGGCACCGCCTCCCCGCCCACGAACACCTGCCCGGAGGTGGGAGCATCGAGCCCCGCCGCGCACTGCAGCAACGTGCTCTTGCCCGAGCCCGACGGCCCCATCACCGCGGTGAAGCTGCCAGCAGGGAAGGCCAGCGACACCTCGCGCAGCGCCGTCACCGCGACGGCCGTTCCGGTCACATCCGATCCGTAAACCTTCGACACACCAGCCAGTTGCAATGCCTCCTGCGGACCTGGCTTTACCGGCATGGTGGGCGTCCTAAACGCGGACATCGCCCGCTCCTCTCATCGTGGTCGCTATCTCGCACGTCAAAGGTGACGTCGTGATCGGCCGTGATTAATCGGGTCCGCGGCAGCAATCTTGCTCACCGCCGTTATCTCGATGGCCCAGGTCTGGGCGGGAGGCTTACGGTTGGCCGGTGACCGTGCACGCAGCTGAGGACGAACTGGCACTGCTCAAGGCGGCCGCGACCGGCGACGAGGATGCGTTCGCCAACCTTGTCGATGTCCACCGCGCCGAGCTGCACGCGCATTGCTATCGCATGCTGGGCTCGCTGCACGACGCGGAAGACGTGCTGCAGGAAACGCTTCTTAAGGCATGGCGCGGCCTCAACGGCTTCGAGGGGCGCAGCTCGGTCCGGTCCTGGCTGTATGCCATCGCCACGAACGCGGCCTTGGACGCGGTCCGGCGCCGCGCCCGCCGTGAGCTTCCGGTCGACTTCGGCCCTTCAGCCGGTCCGGGCGGCGATCTAGCGATGGCGGTGCACGACCCGATCTGGCTGGAGCCGTATCCCGACCGCATGCTCGCAGCAGAGGTGCGGCACCTGCCGGAGGCCCGGTACGAGCAGCGGGAGAGCATCGAGCTCGCCTTCATGGTCGCGCTGCAGGGGCTGTCCGCGCTGCAGCGGGCAGTGTTCCTGCTGCGCGAGGTGATCGGCTTTTCCGCCGCTGAGATCGCCGTCCAGCTCGGCACCACTACAGGGTCGGTAACCAGTGCGCTGCAGCGGGCCAGGACCAGTGTGCAGCGCAGCTTGCCCGAGCGCAGCCAGCAGGCGACGCTGCAGGCGCTGGGCGACGCAAAGATCCGTGACACGGTGCAGCGGTATGCCGACGCGCTGGAGCGCGGCGACGCCGACACGCTGATCGGAATGATCACTCAAGACGCGATCTGGTCTATGCCGCCGATCCCGACCTGGTTCGCCGGCCGCGAGCGGGTCAGGGAGTTCCTGGTCCGCTGGCCGCTCACCTACCAGTGGCAGCACGTACCCGTCCGGGCCAACGGTCAGCTCGCCGTGGCCTGCTACCTGTACGACGCTGACGAGAGTCGCTACTTCGCGGCGGTGATCGACGTGCTCACGATGGCGGGTGACAAGATCGCCGCGGTGACTGCGTTCATGGCGCCCGAGGCCTTCGGCCGGACGGCTTCTGAGGCCGAGCTGAGCGGTGTCGATCTGTTCGACCGATTCGGCCTGCCGGCGACGCCGGTGAGCCTCATGCCCGGGCGCGCGGGCCGCGCTTGAGCATCTGGTCGACGATGATCGAGCGCAGCAGGACGGCGACGACCCGCACGAGTCGTGTCATCTCCCTGTCGCCGTGGTCCTAGTACGGCCGCAGCGGTTACGTGTGGCGTGCACTCCCTGCGAGTGACATGAGCGGTCAACTGGCGGGCGCGGGTGGCTCGCCAGCCTCTCGCCCACCAGGCTCGAGGTTGTGCATCACCTCGGCCTCGGTCTGGTCGGCGGCCCGCTCAATGGCTGTCTCAAGCTCGGAGAACACCTTCTTGATGAAACTCCGGCCGCCCTGGCCGGCCAGCTTAGGCACGACGGCGTCCTTGATCCCTTGCGGGACCACGTCCACCGGCAGCAGCAGCGGAACGGCCAGGTAAATGGCTGGTCCTAGGACGAGCGCGGTCATGGCGACGCCAATGCCGGCAAGCGTGAAACCGGCTAGGCCGGAGTCACCAGGCCGGGCGCCGTCAGCAAGCCAGGCCAAGCAGCGCAACTCGGCGATGGTCAGCAGCACGAAGACGATGAGCCAGACGATAGCGGCGCCGACCGCCAGCGCCCGCTCGATCAGATAGGTCTTCGACAAGACGGGCGCACCGCGGAAATACGCGAAGACATCGCCAGCCTTGCCGCCCAGATCTAGCTCGTGCTCAGCGCGGTAACGAGCGAACTCCGACTCCCACTTCTCGTCCGGGCGCTTCAGCCGCTCCCGGATTGCGCGGGCTTCCGCCCCCGCCGCAAGGGCGAAAATCGGAATCGAGACAGTCACAGCCCCGGCAAACGCCACCGTCATCTGCATGTGCTCACCGTTCTGCGTCCTAGCAGCGGCGTCAACCGGAAACGGGCGAGAGGCCGCCCAGCCACGAGCACCCGCGGCCCGTGACGAGCGACCCATGCTCTGTCAGCACCGGCCGGCATCCCATGTGGCGACCCGTTCGCGTGACCTTGACGAAGATCCGGAACATGCGGGGAACCGGTGAGCTGCCCGGCTCGGCGTGAGAGCCGAACCCCGGTTTTTGCCGTGGCAGGCCCCGGCTTTCTCCTCCTCGAGGACTACCCGGGCGCGGAGAGCACGTAGACGCGGCTGCTGAGCTTGCCGATCATCCGGTAGATGTGCCACAGACAGTCGCCAAGCTTGATGTCGTAGATTCCCTTGCCAAACCTTGCGATGTAGCGGTCGGGGTCGCGCAGTAGCCTCGCCGCGTGCAGCAGATGATTGCGCGGGTCGGGCGCGTGCTCCCAGTAGTACTCGCCCCACTGGCTGCCCAGCACTACGCAGCTGTCGATGTGCAGCCCGGCATCACGCATCGCGGCCTCGGCGTTCTCTGGACGCATCGCCGCAGCCGAGCAGGCCATGACGGACAGCAGGAACTCCGCCTCACTCGGCTGCAGCATGCTGGTCGTGAACATCTGGTAGATCAGCGCGCGGCCACCCGGCTTCAGGACGCGGCGGAACTCACGGTAGACGCCGCCCTGGTCCTCGACGAGCGACAGAACATCGCGGCTCCAGATGAGGTCAGCTGACCCGCCGGGCAGCGGAAGGTTGTTCACAGCGCCGACCTTGAAAGTGACAGGGCAGCCGGGCGGCACGCCCTTGCAGGCTGCCTCCACCAGGCGCGGTACCACATCAACCCCGGTGACGTGGAAGCCGAAGCGCCCGGCGAGCTCGATCGAATGCTCGCCCTCGCCGCAGCCGGCATCGACGGCCACTGCACCTGCGGGAAGTCCCATCCTCGCCACGTATCCAAACAGCGAGTCAGGGCCAGACGGGTCCAGCGACTCGTCAAGCTTCCGGCTGAACTCCTCCTCGATGAGGTCATATTCGTCGTGAAGCTCCATCGGGATTCCAGTGTCCGCCACGCGCCAATCCTCGCGCCGCAGCGAGAGAAGGGCCAGCAACCTTTCGCCACCATCGGCGGCCATCCCCGACCGGGCCGAGGCGGCCCCGCACGGATCCCTGGATGCCGATCCAGGGTGTGCTGTTGCCTGAAGGTCCCGCGCACGATCGCAATCCAGCCGGCACTCTTGATCGCCAGGCAGCGCGACTGCTATTTCTGCTGCGCCGCTAGCCGCGCGCCCTGGCGCAGCCCCGAGCTGGCGCACACTAGCCGTCTTGGTCCGGTTGGTCGAGGCCAATCGAGCGGCGGAACTCCGGCAGCCCTTCCACGGTCAGCTCGTGCTCGTATCGGACCAGGTTGGCCGGGTCCAGGGCGATGCGCTGCAGCGTGGCACGCTTACCCATTCGTATTCTCACCTCAAGCCCATTCTCGGTGTAGCCGCACTTCCGGCTTACCGCCAAGGAAGCGGGGTTGTCGGTGTAGGCACCTGATGTGATCTGTTCGGCGCCCAGGCAGTCGATGGCGAATGCGCAGATCACTTTTCGCATCGCGGTGCCGATGCCCCTGCCCTGATATCGGCGGCTCAGCCAGGATCCCGTCTCCGCGGTGCGCGTAACCAGGTAGTCGTGCGTGCTGATGCCCTGGACGCCGACGAGGTCCCCCTCAGCGAACACCGCCAGGTCGGCTGCCCATTTGGCCATCGAGAAGCCGGCGCGCTGGCCCCAGTGGAACTGTGCCATGGACCGCGGCATCTCCGCCGCGGGCGTCAGCGACCAGGCAGTGTAGAACGGCATGAGGTCCGGGTCATGGATTCCCGCGCTTGCCAGCTCAGCGAGCGGCACGAGCAGGTCGTCGCTGACGCCTCGAAGCTCAACGGGTCCGGCAGTGATCCGCAGCCCGAGCAGCGGCAGCGCTGTCACGACTGTCGTCATCAGCTGTTGCCGTCCTCTTCACCGCAGTGGTTCGGCCATCTGACACGATTCCGGACCGAGCCGAGCAGGTCTAGGCAGACACGACCGGTGACCTTCCTCAGCCAGGCGCCGGGCGACTGGATCTCCCGCTGCTGTTGCCGGGTCATGGAGTACCAGCGGGCGCACGTCTCCTGCACGGCACCCTCGGCCTCGGCCTCGGCCAGGGACCCAGCATCCGGTAGGCCATGTTGATCAACGCGCGGCGCTCGCTGATGATCTCGCTCAGAACCGGGTCGGGCCGAGCATCTCCTGACCCTGATCGAATGCACATCTGCAGCCTCCACCGGTTCTCCGCCCTTCTTCAGTCTGAGGAGACATCGCATCGGATTGTGAGGTCGGCGCTCCCGGTCTACCCGGGTCCACCGGCTGGCTCGGCGGACGCGAGCAGAACCCGATACCCGCGCAGGGACAGTCATTCGCGCACACCCGCCTGAGCTGCGTGCGCTCACCAATCAGAGCTGCGATCACACTGACGCACCGGAACGGCGGCTGCGCTCACCTGCGGGAATACCTTCTGGCCGCTCGCATGAGCGTGCGGGCCGAAATCTTACAGCCTTGCTTTCATCAGATCCTGACGCCGTTAGCCCGACCGGACGGTCAGGTCAACGCGCTGATCCTCGAGTGGCGCCGACTCGGTTGCCGGGATGCTGAGCTCGAATACCGACCCCAGGCCCGGAGTGCTGCGCACGTTCACGGCGCCGCCGTGCGCGTGCACAATCGCCTGGACCAGAGGCAGGCCCAGCCCGAATCCGCCGGGGTGCCGGGCCCGGTCGTTGTCCACTCTGGAGAACCTGCTGAAGATCCGCCCGATGTCGCTAGGCGCTATGCCAGATCCCGAGTCACTCACCGCGAGTATCACCATGTCGTCGGAGAGCCGTGCGCTTATCCCGATCGTGCCGTCCGCGGGCGTGTGGTCGATGGCGTTCTCGATCAGCGCGTCGATGGCCAGCATCAGCCGGTCCGCGTCGGCATGCATCGTGGCGTCGGGCAGGTCCCCGAGCGAGCAGGCCCCGGACACGTGCGCCCATCGGTCGAAAACCTCCCGCATGAAATGCTGGACATCGACCGGGCCGACAGCCAGGAATTCCGTGCTCTCCGCGGACGCGAGCAACAGCATCCGGTCCGTGAGCCGCCGCATCCTGAGCATCTCAGTGACCGCCACCCGCGCGTCCTTAGCGATCGCCCGATCGGTCGCGGCCCGCTCGATCAGCTCCGCGTGGCCGAGCGCGATCGTCAACGGGGTGCGTAGCTCGTGAGAGGCATTCTGAAGAAACTGGCGCTGCTGCTCCAGAAGCCGCAAGTTGTCATCGGCGACCCTCCGCATCTCCTCCATCGCGGCGATCCGGCGCCGGGAGTGCCAGACCATGATCACGAACATCATCGCGATCAGCGGCACCTCGGCCAGGTAGTCCACGTCCTGCTCGCCGCGCAGCACCTGCCATCCGATCAGGCCGCCGGTTGCCAGCGTGAGGGTCGCCGCCGTGACGAGCGCCGACCCCAGACGCCACAGGCGGAAGCCGTACAGCGCGGCCAGACTGATCCAGATGACCAGGAACGGCACCGTCTGCCACTCTGCGAACAGGCGCATCGCGAGCAGGTTCAGCAGTATGAAGGCCACCCACGCGATATCCACCCACGAGGCCCTCGTCCAGCGAATAATTCGATCACGCATCCAGCGACACCCTCCGCGCGCCGGCCACTCTCCGCGGCTGCCGACCGGCTTCGCCGCCTTCCCAGGACTTCGCAGGCTAGCGACATGCGTATCATACGATCCCAGCGCGCACTGAACGGGATATATGGGACGGAAGATTCGCCGCCGCGGTCATCGCGCTTCGGCGACCGAGGCGAATCCTTACTGCGTCAGGAGTGGTCGCCGAGAACATCCGGTCCTCGGCCGTTGAGTGTGGCTCGAATCTGATTGAGCCCCTCGATTCGCCAGTAGCGCCGGTTGGGGAGCTGGTCGTCTCGCTGCCAGCGCCACGTCGTGATCATCGCCCAGATGAGGAGACGGCACTGGTCGATCAGGTTCTGGTTGGCGCCCGGATAGTGCTCGCAGACGCCTGCAGAAGGCAGCATGCGGCCGTCCTCGGTTGGCATGAGACCATGGGCGATGTCAAACTCGACCGGGCCACGGCAGCAGGTCTCGAAGTCGACGAAGAGCAAGCCTTCCCGTGTCCTCAGCAAGTTGCCTACATGCGGCTCACCGTGCAAGACCTGTTCGGCGGTGCCGAGTCCGCTGATTTCGGTACGCAGGCGACCCAGTGTGTCGCCGAGCAGTTCCCGATCGGGTCCAGTGAGCTCTGGAGTGTGCGCACGGTCGGCGACCAGCCTCTGTGCCTCAGCTACTCGGTCGGTGAAATGCGGTGCACTCCCCTCGAACTGTCGCAGGCCGGCGTGGAGCCGGACAAGCGCCCGCGCGTACTCTGCCGGCGCGATGTCTGACGGCCCCACTGGTTCGTAGTACTTCCACAGCGTGACCGCGAACCCGTCACGGACATAGACGCGCGGCTCCACCCGAGGCGCAAGCTCAGCCACCGGACTACCTGTTTCTGCCAGACGGCGAGAAACATCGATTTCGAGGTCGTCGGCCAGCTGGTGGATAAGAGGCCTGACCCGAGCGAGAACGTCACAAGGGGTCAGACGCACGACGACACGGTTCGAGTTGTGGACAACAACGGCATCGGCGACTCGAAGCCCCAGCGCCGAGGCCATCGAACTACCCGCTTCAACCCCGCGCTGGACTTCTGACGGTTCCATCGGGCCCTCGTCGCTCCCCCACCTGTTCGAGAATCTCCCTAATCACGCCAACACCGCCCAAAGGTCCGGAGGGCTGCTGAGCGGCATGAGCCAATCACCCGCTAATCACCAAACCCCGGCCGGCAAAAAACCTTGCGAAGTCAGCGGTGCCTATCACAGCGTCCCGCTGGGTGGCTCCCGGGATGCCGGACGGATTGTGCAGCCGCAGCGATCCGCCCGCGCCTCCCGTCACCAGTACCAGGTGCCCGCCGCGTTGGGGCGGAGTCCGGTCTGGCCACCGGATCGAGCTATGCACGGAGGCGATGACCGGCGTACCAGGCGACGCAACCGCGCTGACCACATCGAGGCTGAGGTCGGGCAAAACGTCAGCAACAATCCCGAAGTCGTGCCGCACCCAGTCGGCGAACGGCTTGTAAATGAGGCCAGCCACGGAGTCGCCGTCACGGATATACGCTCGCCAGGCCAGGCCGCGCTCGACCAGCCGCATTGTCTGCGGCACTGGCTGGTCCCGCCAGTCCAGGATCATCTTCAGGCAGGCAAGGCCGCAGGCCCTTGTGGACCAGAACTCATACTCTTGCGGCGTTCTTGCGCCGAAGCCGACCCAGGCCGGGTCGTCGGCGGGCCGCAGCGAGCCGTCAATGAACTGCGCAACCAGCTCGGGTGACTCCCATTGAGAGTAGTAAGGAACCCGGCTCGGGCCGCAGGCACAGTCATCTCGGTGCATAAAGCGGCAGTATCTCAGATCTGCTCGGGGGCAAGCAGGTGCTGATCCGGCGGACGGCTGGCAGCCGGCGACGCGCGAGATGACCACGTGCTGCAAATGGCCGCACATTGTGCCGCCCTGCGGCGCGTCCGGCCTGCGGCCGTCTGTCAGTCCATGAAGCGGCCACGAGTCGGTCAGGAAGTCAATCGAGTGCCTGCCGGGCGAGAGCCGATGGCTTGCGTCCGGCGAGGATCCATCCGGTCAGGGCTGCGGCGACGGGAACGGCGACGATCGTGATCGTCAGGTCGAGAACTGGTACCCGGCCCAGCGCGGTGATGTTGCTGCGGTGTCCGGCGGCCAGCGCCAGGTACGCTGCGCTCGAGCCGAGCAAGGCGCCCAGCAGTGCCAGAGCGCCGGCGGTGGTGGCGGTGAGGGTACGCCGGGTGGTGCTTGTTGCTCCGATGGCGGTCAGCGTACGCAGGTCACTGGCAGCCTCGGCGCGGATCAGGCCCACGCACATCGCCAGCACGCCGAGCGCGAGCAGTGCTCCGGCGGCCGTCGCCGCGGTGCTGATCGTGGTCAGCGACGCCTGGGTGTCCCTGGACTCGATGACCAGGCCTGACTTGGCGGCCACGTCTCGTGCGGCTGCCAGTTGCGCGGCTAGCAGGGGCCGGGAGGACTCGACCATCCAGCCGGACTGTATCTGGGTCCAGTGCCAGTGGCGCAATCCGTTCAGGGTAATCAGCGAGGTGGGTTCGGAGCTGTAGCCAGGAACATGGATCCGCTGGACGCCTGTGGCGTTCGTAGCAGTTGTGACGGTCGTGAGGTCGTCCTGCCCGGCCTGGGTCGTGAGGACGTTGGTTGCCGGGTCGATGGTCGCCGGGTTGATGCCGAGATAGTGGAGCACGGCAGGCGTGGCGACGTAGAGAGCTAGCGAACGATAGACGCCATTCCGGCCGGCGGCCGGGTTCACCGGGGCGTTCAGGCTGACGACCGGCTGCTGGCCGTCGGCCTGCGGCTTGCTGGCCGGGTTGACGGGCATGTCGAGTGGAATCACGGTGGCACCGCCCAGAGATCCGGCTATCTGATGCACAGCGGCATCCAGGGCGCTCAGCTCGGCCGGAGTCCGCATTGGTACTTGCTGGTTGTCGCCCGGCTGGCCGATCCAGATCAGCATCTGGTTGTCCGGCAGGTTGCCCGCGTTTGCAGCGTTCATGGCCGCGGCCGAGCTGATGATGATCGCGACGGCAATCCCCAGGGCCAGGCTGATCGCGGCCAGCGCCGCGCCAGAGCGCGCCTGGTACCGGGCCAGGTCACGCAGCGCCAGCCGCACCGCGACCGGAGCCCGGCGGCCAGCCGAGGTCAGGACCCGGATGCCCAGCGGGCTAATGAAGGAGATTCCCAGAGCCATTGCCAGCGCGCCGCAGACGATCAGCGGGCCGCTGTTCTGGTTGGCCAGGGCGAGACAGAACACGGCCACCGCGATCAGCAGCCCACCCACGATGGCGGTCCGGTGCGCTGGCCTGGGCTTGAGCGGCCGACCCGACAGGGCGCTGACGACCGGGACGCGGGATGCGGCCCGTGCCGGCCACCATGCCGCGGCGGCTGCCGTCAGGACCGCCAGCAGCATGCCCAGCCCGACCAGATCCCAGGGAACCGCGAACTTGTCGATCCGGTGACCCGCGGCTGGTTCCAGGTCCGGGGCTGCCACGAACCACGCGGCGAGGCCTATGACCACCCCGGTGACGGCGCCGAGGATGCCCACGAGCGTTCCGCCTGCGACCATGACCATCCGAAGCTGCTTGCGAGTTGCCCCGACAGCCGCGAGCATGCCGAGCTGGCGCTGACGGCGCGCGGCCATGACCGCGAAGGCCGCAGCGGCGACCAGGGAGACCAGCACCATCAGGACCGTGACAGCGCCGAGCGCGCCGGCCGCGACGGCAGCCTGGGTGCTCGCGCCGCGCGCCTGCCACACCAGCTGGCCGCGGAACGCGTCCGTGAAGGCCGCGAATGCGGCCGGGCTGGCATCCAGCAGGACCGTTACCTCTTGTGACTGGCCCGCGGCCGATGGCGGCACAAGCGCGAACTGGTCGTTCAGGTCGCTGGGGTTCTCGACGATGCCGGTAACCCGCTGGTGGTGTCCCGGCAGGGATAGCACCGAGCCGATGTGGACCTGCAGGTTCTGAGCGACTCCGCTGGTGAGGGCAACCTGTCCGGGGCCGGCGGGGTAGTGTCCCTGGACCACGGCGAGCATCGGGCCGCTGTAGGGTCCGTCCGGGCTCATTGCCCGGTACTCCACGGTCTGGGTCGAGCCGGGGACGGGCACGAACTGGTGACCGATTACCTGAATGGTGCCGAACGCGTTCCTAGCTGCCGCGATATCCGCCGCCGTGGTTTTCTGACTCGACCCGGCGAACTGGAGCAGGTGGTTGGCGGAGCCGAATTGGGGACCCGGCAGGGACGCCACGTTGTAGGCGGCCGCCACGCTGAAGGTCGCGGCCGCGACCGTGGGGGCCAGCAGCGCCAGCACAAGGATCTGCTGGCGCCACTCCCGGCGAAGCAGTCGGCGTGCCCACCGGGTCACGACCCGCCGCCCTGCGGTGCCGCCGCTGACCGAGCCGCGGGACAGAAGGCGGTCGGGCAGCGTCACGCTCATCGCTGCACTCCCGGGGTGAGCGGCGAATCCGTGCCACCGGACGCCTGGGCCCGATCAATGAGCTGCCCGTCTTGCAGGTACACCACACGGTCTGCGAGCGAGGCCATCTGCGCGTCATGAGTCACGACCACACCGGCCACCCCGCGCCGGCAGATGGCGCGCATCAGCAGCATGACCGCCTCGGCATTGACGGAGTCCAGGGCACCGGTCGGCTCGTCGGCGAGCAGAAGCCTGCGGTCACCGACCACGGCCCGGGCGATCGCCACCCGCTGGCGTTCCCCGCCTGACAGCTGATCGGGGAAATGGTGAGCCCGCTCGGCAATGTCCAGCTCTGCCAGCGCCTTCATCCCGGCCGTGCGGGCCGCTCTCGCTGAGATACCGTCCAGTTCGAGCGGAACGGTGACGTTCTCGATCGCAGTGAATCCGGCGAGCAGGTTGAAATCCTGGAAGACATAGCCAATGAGGCGGCGGCGAAGTCTTGCCTGATCGTTGGCCGACAGGCGCGAGATATCAGTGCCCATCACCAGGACCTGGCCACTGACCGGTTCCTCCAGGCTTCCCGCGATGGTGAGCAGCGAGCTCTTACCCGAGCCGCTCGGGCCCATGACCGCCACCAGTTCACCGCCGCGGACCGACAGATTCACCCGGCGGAGCGCGTTCACTTGAGCGGGGCCGGTCCCATAGACCTTCGACACCTCGCGCAGTTCTAGCACTGTCGCAGACACTCGTCCTCCGCTCTTGCTGACCGTCGTGCTGCGGCGGGCAGCCCGGCCGTTTCGGGATCAGCGGCATCACCAGATTCCCGACACGGCTCAGGCTGCCTGGCGCGGCCGCGCCGGGTCGTCACACCACGGAGCCGAATCTGCGGTCATACCAGGCAGGCAAGCCGGCCTGGCTGCAGGGCGAACTGATACCTGGGTATGACGACGGGGGCCAGGCGATCATGCGGGTGGGCCGCGCCGGCGATCATGAGGACATCTTCGACGAGAAGTCTCTCGCCGACTGACCCTGGAATTCCTCGCCAGGCCCGCTTTCCCATCGGGCCATCCGGTGATAACACGGTCCGCAGGGAGTTCAGCACATCCGTCGATTGGTCACGGGAGGCGCCGATGACTGCCGAGGTGCTCGCAGGACCGGTCCACAGGCCACGCAATCTCGCCGCCGGGGTCGCCGGCAGCATTCATGACGACGCGACCGCTACGGCACTCGGCTTCCGGGGCGGGACCGTAGCGGGCAGCATCCACATGGATCAATTCCCGCCGCTCGCGCTCCGCGCGTTTGGCAACGGCTGGTTCGAGGACGGGAGCCTGTCGCTGTACTTCCGTCACGCGACCACCGACGGCGAGCCCGTTCGCGCCTTCATCGAGCAGCCGCCACGACAGCGCGATGTCCAGACCAGGGCGTGGGCGACCACCAGCGAAGAGATGCTTGTCGCCGAGGGAACCGCTGGTCGCGGGCATCCGGCAGAGCTGACCGCGCTTCGTTCTCGTGACATGCGTCCGGTCGACCCTGCGGAGTTGCGCATACTGGCTGGCCTCAAGCCCGGTGCCGCGCTCGGCGACGTAATGCTGAAGCCAGATGGAGAACGGCAGCGGCGGCGCATCCGCATGGACGGTATGACCGAGCCGCTTGACTGGTATACCGGGCCATCGCCCTGGGGTGGTTCCATCGCGGCGCCTTCAGCGGTCGTGGAACTGCTCTACGCACGGCTGCTCGAGGACGCGAAGGCATCGATGGGCGCACATGTAGGGCTGTTTGGAGCCATCGAAATACGGTTCCAGTCCGGCCCGGTGTTGCTGGACAGCCACTATCGCGTCACCGGCGAGGTCGTAGCCGTCAGCCAGACACCCAAAACCGAGGTGATGTGGTTCGACAGCCGGGCGCACGACGCCAGCGGCACGCTCGTCGCCGAGATGCGCATGATGCTGCGGCAGCTTAAGCAATCCTCACCGCTGTACACGGCGCACCCGTAAACGCATCTCTACGCCTGGACGTTGCAGGCTAAGCCAGCGGCGCCGGAATCCGAGCACGACCAACACCACGCAGGTCGAACGTTGTCACTCGCGCCACGAGCGCTGGTAGACCGCTCGTCATCGTAGGCGACTGGGACAGCCGCGGCGCGACGGCGGACTCGCTCGCCGCCGTGCTGCCTCACGGACAGATCGTCGTTGTGCCCGGCGACCACGCCACAGCCCCAGGCGCCGCTGAATTCACGACGACAGTCATCGACTTTCTCGGCTGATCCTTCCGGCGAACGCGTCGCGTTCTCCGGCGCGCTCCCGCCCGTACTGGACAGTGAACAAGGGCAGCAGGCGTTGCACGAGCGGTCCGATCGCCACCGCATACAGCAGGGTTCCTACGCCAAGGTCCCCGCCGAGCAGGAACCCCAGCACGACGACACTGACCTCGATCAAGGTGCGCACTAGCCAGATCGGCCGGCCGGTTCGCCGGTGCAGGCCGGTCATAAGACCGTCCCGAGGCCCGGGGCCGAGGCGGGCTCCGATGTACATGGCGGTCGCAACCGCGTTGGCCGCGACGCCCGCTGTCATGAGCGCGATCCGCCCCGCCATCGCATGCGGACTGGGCACGAGCGCCAGCCCCAGGTCTTGCGCCAGGCCGACGATGACCGCATTCGAGAGCGTGCCCAGGCCCGGCACCTCGCGCAACGGTATCCACATGACCAGCACCAGCACGCTCACGGCGATCGTGACGGTGCCGATGCTGATCCCCAGATGCCTAGCAACGCCCTGGTGCAGCACGTCCCACGGCGCGTTGCCCAGGCCGGCGCGGATCAGGCTGGCGGATGTGAGGCCATACAGCACCAGGCCCGCGTAAAGCTGGGGTAGGCGCCGGGTCAGCCGTCCTGCGCGGAGCTGATCCAGCGGCCCGGGCTCCTGTACGGGCGACGCAGGCCGAGGCTGACTGGCGAGAGGGGCACGGTTGATCACGGGAAACAGCAGACCAGGAAATTGGCCTTCCCCTGAATAGCCAATTTTGGGAAACTGGCCTCTGTGCAGCGCAGCGTCCCGGCCCGGCAGGTGGCGTCCCTGGTCGCGGGCTTCGACACCGAGCCCGCTTACCGCGGCCTCGCAGAATCCCTCCGTGTCGTGATCACCGACGGCAGGATCCCGGTCGGCGTTCGGCTCCCGAGCGAGCGCCAGCTCACCGGAGCGCTCGCAGTCAGCCGCACTACGGTCACCCGCGCGTACGCCGAACTTCGAGACCACGGCTTCCTCGTCTCCCGCCAGGGATCCGGCTGGGTGACCACGCTGCCGCAGGCCCGGGGACGCCGGGGCGACCACCTGCTCCCGGTCGGCGACCAGCCGCTCGGCAAGATCGATCTGACGATGGCGGCACCAGCTGCGGGTGCGGGCATCATGGCGGCGTACCACTCGGCCGTGGAGCAGTTGCCCGGCTACCTCGCGAGCCCGGGTTACCATCCGTCCGGGCTGCCGGAACTGCGAGAAGCAGTTGCGGCGTCGTACGGTCGCCGGGGCTTGCCAACGAGCCCGGACCAGATCCTGATCGCCCCGGGAGCCCTGGCCGCGGTCGCCGTCGCCGCCCGGGCGCTCGTCCGGCCCGGCACACCCGTCCTGCTCGAGAACCCCGTCTACCCGAACGCGATCGCCACCTTCGCTCGCGCCGGAGCCCGCATCCGCGGCGTCGACGCCGCCCATACCTGGGCAGATGCCGTCGCCGTGGCGGTCCGCCAGCTGCGGCCTGGCGTCGCGTATCTCATCCCCGATTTCCACAACCCGACCGGCGCGCTGCGCTCTGACAGCGACCGTCAGCAGGTGGCGGAAGCGCTCAGGCGCTCGGGCACCAGCGCGGTCGTCGACGAGTCGAACGTCCAGCTCGGCCTGGACGGGGCACCGATGCCGGCCCCGTTCGCGTCATTCCATCCGGACACACTGACCGCCGGCAGCCTGAGCAAAGCGTTCTGGGCCGGGCTGCGGATCGGCTGGCTGCGGGTTCCGGACGCCCGGCTGGACGAAATCACCCGGGCACGGCTGAGCCTGGACCTGGGCTGCCCCGTGCTCGAGCAACTGGCCGCCACCCGGCTGATAGGCAACCGCGAGCTACTCGACCAGCGGCTACGGCAGCTCCGATCCTCCCGCGATGCGGCCCTGGACGCGCTGGCCCGGCACTTGCCAGAGTGGGCAGTCCGGCGTCCGTCCGGCGGGCTGCACCTGTGGTGCGAGCTTCCTGAGCCCGTATCCTCCGCACTGGTCGCGACAGCCGAAGACCGTGACATCCTCCTCGCCGCCGGCCCCGAGTTTGCCCCTGAGGGCGGGCTTGACCGGTTCATCCGCATCCCGTTCACCCAGCCCGCGGACGTGCTCGCCGACGCGATCGAGCGCCTAGCCGATGCCTGGCGCGAAACGCTCGCCGAGCCTGGCCGCCCGCGGACGGCAAGGAGAACGCGCGGCGCCACGGCCCTCGTCAGCTGAGCGGCGGCGAGGCGCGCCGCAGGGAGCCAGCCGGACCTGACTCGTCCCACAGCCGGCTGGCAATGAACCACTAAGGCAGCCGCACACCGGTCACCGTCCACCACCGCGGGCCCAAAATTCTGAGACGAAATCGACCGTGACTGGGAGGCTGCTCAGTTCGACCTGGCGGGGAGGAATAGAAGGTGGAGCAGATCACACCCACGCTGATGAACTGGGCATCGATCCTGGACCAGCAGACCCGGCAGCAGGCTGTCCAGACTTCACAGATGGGTTTCATCTACCCGCACCTGGCCCTGATGCCGGACGCGCACCTCGGCAAGGGTGCGACGGTCGGCTCGGTCATCCCGACGCTGGGAAACATCATCCCGGCCGCAGTCGGCGTGGACATCGGCTGCGGCATGATCGCCGTCAGGACCCAGTGGACCGACCGCGACATCAGCTTCGACAAGCTCGGGCGCGCGGCTACGTTCCGGCCGCTGCGCGAGGCCATCGAGAAGGTCATCCCGCTCTCGCCGGGCAAGTACAACTCCGGGCTCTATGACTCGCGCACGCGCAGGCGAGTCACCGAGCTGGAGAACAGCGGGGGCGTCGACAGCGCCCGCTCGGTAAGCGGCCACCCGTGGCACCTGCAGCTCGGGTCGCTGGGCGGCGGCAACCACTTCATCGAGGTCACCCTGGACGAGGAGGACCGCGTCTGGGCCTTCCTCCACTCCGGGTCTCGGGGCGTCGGCAACAAGATCGCGCAAAAACACATCCGGATCGCTCAGCAGAAGTGCCAGGGCGTGACTTTGCCGAACCGTGACCTGGCGTTCCTGGACGAGCGCACGCCCGAGTTCCGGGACTACATCACCGACCTGCGATGGGCGCAGAAGTTCGCGCTCGCCGGGCGCGTCCACAGCCGCGGGTCGGCCAAGCACAGGTTCACGCTCGAAGACCTCCAGCAGCGCATGAGGGGTATCGAGTGGCGGCGCTCCGACGTGTTCCTGGACGAGCATCCGGACGCCTACAAGGACATCGACGTGGTCATGGCCGACTCGGCCGAGCTGGTCGAGGCGATCCACGAGTTCCGCCAGATCCTGAACGTCAAGGGTGAATAGACCAGATAGCGTGCTGGCCGGATCCTTGCCGGCTTGACAGACCGCCCTGACACGGCGCGGAGGCAACATGGCCGTGCTCGGCCTCGGCCGGTGACGACGACTGCGGGACGGTCAGTCACGATCCAGTCTTTCTGATTCGCGACGAGCGCACCAATCGCCTCCGTCTAGCGCCAGGTCGGCGGCTCCTCGCGCATGCTAACGAGGCGCTCTCAAGCCGGCGACAACCCGGCCGTCCTGCACGATCGTTCGCTGGCTGTCAGGCGACCACGCCACCGATGGGTCGTTGTCGATGTTGCCGCCGAGGATGAGCAGGTCGGCCGTGTAGCCCTCGGCGACCCGGCCGAGATCAGGTCGGCCGATCAGCTCAGCGTTAACCGAGGTAGCCGAGGCCAGCGCGGTCCAGATCCCGTGTACCTCGGCCTGCAGGCGCAGGCCATTGAGTTGCTCGTCCTCCAGCGGGCCCATCAGGTCGGTGCCAAAGCCGACGCTTACCCCGGCGGCCCGGGCAAGCTCGACGGCCTGCTGACCGGACTCCAGAACCTCCCGGTTCTTATGCCGGGACACGGCCGGCATGCCGATCTGCTCGCCCCGCCGCTCCATCGCGTCATAGGCGGCCAGGGTTGGCACGAGGTAGGCCCCAGCCGAGGCCATCGCCGCTGCCGTTGGCGCATCGAGCAGGTTGCCGTGCTCGATGCTGCGCACCCCGTTGTCGATCGAGTGGCGAATCGCCTCGGATGAGTATGCGTGAGCTGCCACGTAGCTGCCGCGCCGGGCTGCCTCATCGGTTACCGCACGGATCTCATCAGCGGAGTACTGCGGGACCCGGATCGGGTCGGCCAGCGACATAACACCGCCAGAGGTCATGATCTTGATCGCGTGCGCGCCGCGGCGGAATCGCTCCCGGACCGCCCGGCGCAGCGGATCGACTCCGTCAACGACCTCGCAGCCGTGCGCATAGCACGGGCAGGTCTCGCTGTCGGCACCGCGCGCGTCGCCATGGCCGCCGGTCTGGCTCAGCGCCGCGCCGGTCCACAGGTAACGCGGCGAGGGAATGAGGTTCTCGGCAATGGCCCTGGCCAGCCCCGCGTCCCCGCCAGCCGGGTCACGTACCGTGGTGAATCCGCGTCCCAGCGCCCGGCCCAGCCGACGGGCGGCGGCCAGGGCCACGTAGCTGAGCGGCTGCGACTCGGTTGCCATCATGTCCAGGCTGATGCCGTAGGCGTGGCAGTGCGCGTCGATCAGGCCAGGCAGCACCGTGCCGCCGCGCGCGTCGATCACTTGGTCGGCCGGCTGGGGCGGCCCGCCGACCGACACGATGCGGCCCTCGGCGACGTACACCGGCCCGTCAGCCAGGCCGTCAGACACACCGTCAAATATGGCAGCGTTAACGATCGACAAGGTACCCATAGCCGCAGGCTAGCCGTTCCGGTGCGGCGCCCCCGGCGGCTCGGCCGCAAAGGCACGCCGCACCGAGGCGTCGAACCGCTATGGCTCCCTGTAGGCCACCTGGCGCACAGTGACGCGCAGCGATGGTTGCCGGTCTCCGGGCTACTTGGCGCTGCGCTGCCGGAAGCCGAAGCCGTCTGAGCGGGTCCGGGTGGCGGTGAAGGTGTCGTACTGGAGCGGCGTCGGGTACGGACCCGAGCCGGACCAGGCCGAGGTGTGGTAATAGGTGAACGTCATCGTGGTCTTGTCGCCGGGGAAGCCGCCGGGGTCAACGTCGAAAACGCCTAGTCCCCACGGGTAAGTGGTGTTCGGGTCGGTGACCGCGGACCACGGTGCGTCCTCCGTCTCGGTCGCGGTGCCGCTGACGTTGACAGTCTCGGTTGGCTCGCCCGCGGTGCCCTCCTGGTACACGTCGTCATGGCCCTTGGTGCCGCCGGTCCCGATGACAAGGTGGACGAGACCCTTATCAGAGTCCACGGTGCTGAGGTCGGTGCTGACCACGCTCGGCCGCAAGACGGTGCCGGAGTCGGTGCCGTTCACCACGAAGCTTCGCTCGTAGTCGTGATCGTGGCCGGCCAGCACGAAGTCGACGCCGTACTGGTAGAACAGCGGCATCCAGTTCTCGCGAATGCCCAAGTCGGAGCCGTCAGCGTCAGACGTGGACATGGCCGGCTGGTGCATGACCACGACGATCCAGTCGATCGACGTGTCGACCGATGCATCCCGCAGCGTGGTCTCCAGCCACATCAGCTGCGCTCCGCCGGAGTAGCCGGTCAGGATCTGGTTGTCGCCAGTGCTCAGGTAGGTTCCGGTGTCGATCTGGTAGCAGACGTCGTTGTTGTCCACCATGACGAACAGCACCGAGCCGATCTGGAACTTGTACCAGTTGGCCTCGAAGTCCGGGGACTGATTCTTCGGCAGCATGAAGCGCGTCTGGTAGGACAGGTAGCCCTGCGGGCCGTTGCCCGGCTCGTTCTCGTGGTTGCCCAGGGTCGGCATCCACGGCCGGTTCGCAGCCGAGAGCTGCGTGTTGTTGAAGTATTCCGACCAGACCTGCGGCTGGGTCAGCAAGTTGGAGTTGGCGTAGGACAGGTCGCCGTTGACCAGGTGCACGACCGGGTCGAACTGCTCGATCGAGGCAGCGGTCGCCGCGGCGTTGAGCGATGCCTTTGAGAAGGCGGTGTCACCGCAGGCGATGTCGCCGACGCTGGTGAAGCGGAACGGTACGCGCCCCTCGGGCGCGGTGCGGAACGCGCTGGAGACCTGGGTCGTGCCGTCACTGACGATCTGGTAAACGTAGTCGGTGTCCGGCTGAAGGCCCTCGAGCCGGGCGTGCTGGGCAATCGTCTGGACGCCGTTGTTGGCGTCCGTGTACGTGCGGGTCTCGGCGGCGACTATGCGGCCGAGGCCGCCGGCCGGGGTGCCGACCATTACGGTCGGGTTGGATACCGAAGTCGGGGAGACCCAGGACACGACAACCTCGCGGGCGGGGTCCTTGCCGAAGGTCAGGTGAACCTGCTCAGCGGTGACCGCGCTGGCTCTGGCGGCCTGCTGCCAGAAGACCGGGCTGCTGGCTACTACAAGACCGCCCACAGTGACGCCGACGCCGCCGATGAACGACCGGCGCGAGAGGCCGACGCGCTCCATACTTTCCGTCATTACTGTCCTTCCTGGGCCCGCAGACAAAACAGAGCAATGCTCCCGGCTCGGAAGGTCGGTAAGACGTACTGCAGGTTTACACCCGGTGAACACTAACAGCCGTTAGGCCTCGGCTATAACGGAGAACGCCGGCTTTACGCTGGTCGAGTGGCTCACGATGAAGGCCTCGTCCACCTCATATCGGGCAGGCAGCGTCACCACGTGCACCTGTACGGCACCGTGAGCTCCGCTATGGCCCACACAAGGTTCGGCGCGGTCGGTTTCCGAACGCGCGGCCTGTTGGGCTCAGCCGACGAATATTGCTGGGATCAGATCGCCAACGTAGCCGTGCAGCAGGTCTTCTTTCCCGGCAGATACCGGACCGGGA
>Ga0123356_10000724_pt1 | contig 36486 bp, 28 predicted proteins | sample TergutEmb28metaG_2_FD_92546 | JGI IMG/M metagenome (GOLD analysis project Ga0123356, IMG submission 92546) | Embiratermes neotenicus P3 segment gut microbial communities from Petit-Saut dam, French Guiana - Emb289 P3 | ecosystem: Host-associated > Arthropoda: Insects > Digestive system > Gut ...
TATAAATTAGATCAACGTAGCCGAAATTTTCCGTGACAGTCACAAGTACAAGCGGGGGTACAGCAAGCGCAAACGTTCCATCAGCACCGCAGGATGCGACAGTAACACTCACGGCAGTTCCCGGTACAGGCTACAGATTTGCACGCTGGGACGTCATTAGCGGTGGTATAGCCCTCTCGAGCACAACAACAGAGTCAGCGACATTCACCATGCTCTGGAACGATGTTGTTGTAAGAGCCGTTTTTATTCCCACCGTGACCGTTATTAACGGTAAGAGGTTAGATTTAGTCAGTGGTACTGAAATCGTATCACCCAGTATTGCCAACCCGGGTGATATCATACATGTAATTGCGAATTATCCACCACCAGTAGGACAGAGATTCAAGGAGTGGATTTTCTCGACACCTGTCGATTTGCATAGGGGAGAAATCATAAATCCCGATATAGAATTCATAATGCCTGCCACAAATGTAACAGCAACTGCCATGTTTGTAGATTTAGAACCCGGAGAGCATACAATAATCGTCACACACATAGGAAACGGTATAGCAAACCCGAATGTTAACGCTGCAGTGCAGGGTACGATGATCACACTCAAGGCAGAGCCTGATGCGGGTAACCGTTTTGTACGATGGGAAGTGGTCAGCGGCGGCATAACCCTCTCGAGCACAACAACAGCAACTGCTACATTCGTTATGCCTAATGAAAATGTCGTTGTAAGAGCAGTATTTGAACGCATACCCGGCACGACCCCGACATCACCGAAAACAGGTGATTATAGTAATACGCTCGGTTGGTGGTTTTTACTCGTGATTTCCATTATGGCAATAGCCGGCACGACGATTTACTTCAAGCAACGGCAAAAAAGCGACATCAAACGGTAAAAAGTTAAATTAATGCTATATTTTCAATCGAGTAGGGGCTGACCGCTAAGGCTTCGCCCCTCTCACACAGCCTCTTTATCGGGTTCGTGTCCCTCGGGTCAAGATTTTGCTATCCCCTTCCTTCAACTCACACCTCACGATGTGCATCTTGGGGTTTCGCTAAGCGGTTGGCATATGAGTACCCCCGCTCCGGACTTTCACCGATTAGATTTATGCCATGCTCGGCACACCGGTTAAACCTCCTATGATTTCTTTCTTTTATCATAGGAGGTCTTTACAGTCATTTTATTTACAGGCTTTTTTCACACTCTCCATCGTTCATCCATTTACCAATACATCGGTAAAAATGACATCTGCTTTTGTGATGGAATAGTTATTTGTTAATTCAATTATTATGAGCCAGCCTGCCATATCGGCGGTTCCAATATCCGGTACTTCTCTGTCAATGTTGATTTTCAGTACATCATTATCTTCCGTTATAGATGATAATGCGTGTCGATTTGAACCGCTTGTCTCTGAAACAGTAATCATTACTAATAAATTATCTGTGAAGAAGCTTTCATTATACTGTCCATCTGTAAAGCGCCATGCTAAATCACTATCAAGTTCACCAGAACTTACTGCTTTAAGGTCTTCATAGAATTTCTCAAGTTCATTGACAGAGCGGACTATTGCAGTATCTTCCATGTTATCACGCCACTCAATGCGATTATACAGTACCGTTATTGAACTTATATCATTGTGGGGAACGGGATTTGCCGTAGAGGGCGGACTTACATCCGGATTTGCTTCTACACTGCTGCCGGGGTCTTCCTGAGGTAGTGATGTGCCGGTACCTCCGCAAGCAGTAACTGCCAGTACAGAGAACACAACCAACATTAACATCGAACATAATCTTTTCATATCTACGCATCCTTTACATTTAATAGTGAGGTATTTTCAACCTGTCTATTAGACGGGTTTATTATAAATAAGTTCCTCAAAAAGCATAAATTTGTGCTTAACGTTTATTTTGCTTTACTCAACATGTTAAAAACAGAGGGATACCCTGTCTTATCGTTCAATTACAATTGTACATTCTGTCGCCAACGCCGCAATCACTCCCACTGCTGCAAAAACCGGTGCCAGGACTAATCCGGCTACGCCTACAGTCACGGGAAAGCTTATGATTTCATTATCATCTTTTCCTCTAATTGTTATTTTCTTGGCATTGCCCTGTTTTACGATATCCTTTACTTTGGAAACCAGTTCCTCACCGCTTATTGTGAACTCCTCATGCTCTTTATTTTCGTCCATCTTGACATACCTCCATTAATTATTGATAATCATTAGTATATAGCATGTTTATGAAATTACAATTATACAAACATAAAAAGTATATTAAACTTGATATGGTGAATATACCTGCTCTTTTAAGACCGGGCATAACAGGGGAAAAGGCGTTCTTGCGTTCCCATTGACATGGTTGATTATTTGCATATTTAAACTCGTTGGCACAGTGCGCGGAAAGGTTACATCCCTTGACGATGCTTTTGATGCAATATATTACTCCTTCACGGTAGTTCTTATGACATTGGGCATTAGCCTCAATTTTTGGATTACCTCATGGATAGCATTTCCAATCACCTTGCTGATATGCTGGATACTCGGAAAATCCAAAAGATTCAAGAGAGTTGAAATTGAAGATGACACGCAGGAATAGATTTTCATCTGCGTATGCGAAAATCTTATATTTGCCCACAGCTTATTGCAAATTAAAACCTTCTGTGTCTTATTACTTTAGGGTCTATTTTTGTTATTGCATGGGAGCAGGTAAATGCCATTACTCCCGCCAGTTGAGCTGTAAAATCTGATATAATATCCTTCACGCCCTCAGCGCCTTTATCCGTTAAGGGCTGCATCAGCGGCCTGCCTACGGAAACAGCATCTGCTCCCAGTGCCAGTGCTTTAAAAGAATCCATTCCACTTTCAACGCCGCAATCCACGAATATTTTCATTTTACTCCCTACCGCGTCTGCTATTTCAGGTAAAATCATTAACGGCGGAACGGCATAGGACATAATTCCCGCATGATGCGATACCACAATGCCCTGTACGCCTGCATCTGCACATTTTAACGCATCCTGAACACTTAGCACGCCTTTTACCACAAAAGGAAGCCCGGTAGCTGACACGAAGCTCTTTAACTCGTCCAGACTTTTCCCTGCCATTTTCAGACCATGGATTTCATCATTCTCACCCCTTCGTGTAAATGCATGGTCAAAATCCATGCCTACTGCTATGCAGCCGCATTTTTCCGCATGTTTGATTTTTGTGTAAATTACATCATTATTTGCATATTGCTTTATTATCTTGATTGTTTTTGCGCCGGTTGCTGTGATGCGGTCAAGTTCTTCTTCGTCGCCCATGCCTACAAATGCAACTGCATTAGCGGCTTTTGCACCACGCGCCATTTCAACCAGTCCTTCAGGATGGCATTTATCCAGATGGGATAATGCTGCCGTCATGACGGGTGTGTCAAATGTTTCACCAAAAAGGCGAAGTCGTGTATCCGGCAGTATCGAATCGATGTGACGAAACTCAATCAGCAGGGAATCGAAATACTCCCTGGTGATTTGGTTGGAATCCCCGGAGTCGGTTTTCTGAGACATGATAAATCCTCCTTTATTACAGGTAACTTATACAATCATACTTATAAATGTAAATTTGTAAAGCACTTTCTGCGATCCGGTTGCAAAGCAGTGGTCCGGTTGCAAGACAGAGACCCGGTTGTAAGACAGAAACCCGGTTGTAAGGCAGAAACCCGATTGCAAGGCAGAAACCCGATTGCAAGGCAGAAACCCGGTTGTAAGACAGAAACCCGGTTGTTATAGTGTTTACCGGAGTATTATGATATAGTTTGAATTACCAACCATATTTGAGGATTTAAGAAAAACAAAAGGATGGGGAATAATATGTGTGACACATTTGGCATTACAGCAGACTGGAGTGAGCATAATGTTGCTTTCTTTGCAAAAAACAGTGACCGCAGCCCGAATGAACCCCATTTGGTCATGCGTATTCCCGCAGCAAATCACACTACCGGCTCCATGGTACGATGTACTTATATTAGCATTCCTCAGATTGAACATACCAGAGAAGTTATTTTATATAAACCATCTTGGATTTGGGGTGCTGAGATGGGGGTAAATGATGCCCGTGTAGCCATAGGAAACGAAGCAGTATTCACAAAAGCGAAAAGAGGAGTACCGTCACTGATAGGGATGGATATTCTGCGTCTTGCATTGGAACGGGCAGACTCAGCAAAAAATGCTATAGAAGTTATGATTAAACTGCTAATTGAGCATGGGCAGGGCGGCAATTGCGGATATGATAAAGAGTTCCACTACGACAACAGTTTTTTAGCCGCAGACCCGAAGGAAACATATGTTCTGGAAACATCCGGTAAGAATTATGCTGTTATAAAGGTAGATGATAAATATGCTATTTCCAACCGGTTGAGTATTGGAAAAGAGCATATACTCGGAGAGGGATTATCACCGGGCGAGGATTTTTCAAGGCGATTTACAGAACCGGTGTTTTCACATTTTTCAGCATCAAATGCCCGCAGATGTCAGGTCACGGATAGGCTGTCTCCCAAAAATGATTCATATGAGTTAATGAGTATTCTCAGAAATCATAATGTGAATATTGAAGGAAAGGAGTTCTGTCACTGCAGCATAAGCAGTGTGTGTATGCACGCAGGCGGCTTGATAGGCGACCACACTACAGGGAGTCTTGTTGCGGTTTTGCGTCCCCAAAAGCCGATAACACTCTGGACAACAGGAAGCTCAACGCCTTGTATTTCAGCATTTAAACCGGTTTTTTGGAACTCAAATACAGCACCATTATTCAATGACCAGAAATCAAGCTTTGAATACTGGCTAAAAAGAGAGCATATTCACCGTGCTGTTATAGCAGGCAAGATTGATGCGAGTGCTTTACGTGACAGAATTAAAACCCTTGAAGCAGAATGGTTGCAAAAAGAAAAGGAAATAATGCAAGAAAGTTCTCCGGATGAAACAATGCTGGCTGCATTATCAGCAGACGCAGATAAACAAGAGCAAGCTGTTATTGATGAATTTTATAATGAGAATTGGTGCGATATCAACAAAAGAGGACGCTATGCACGTTACTGGAACAGAAAGAATAAAAAACTCGGATATCGCGAGAAAAATCAATAATAAACCGGCAGGGAAAGCAGAATTAGCACAGAACATTTAATCTTTTAAGAGGATGAAATACAGGTTTGCAGAAAGCTCTCATATAGTGTAAACTTGATGCATTATCATGTGGCATAACTGAGCTTGCAGCTTGTTTTGGAGGCGATATATATGGCGGCTTCGATTGATTTAAACTTTAAGAATAGTCTTGCGGTTCACCCGGGCGGGGAGCATGTGCTCGATTGCTTTTTATGCGGCACCTGCACAGCGGGTTGTCCTGTCAGCGAGTTAGACGATAGCTTCAGCCCGCGGAAGATTATGCGTCAAGTTCTTTATGGTATGAGAGACGAGATTCTATCGGGCGGGGAGATTTGGAAGTGCTATCAATGCCATATCTGCGTTGCCCATTGCCCGCAGGATGTCAGGTTTGCCGATGTTGTGCGTGCTTTGCGGGTATTGGCTGTTTCAGGGGGATTTGTTGACAGCGGGTTTGCGGAAAAAGTTCGGGAGGTTGATGTTTGTACGCAAAGGCAAAGGCTGGAGAAAATCAAAGGATTGTTAGATAAATAAGTATTACAGTTTTACACCCGCTTATAAAGCTGATTACATATACATTCTTTATGAGCTAACAGATACCTTTGAGTAACGATTTGATAACAAGGAGTCGAAATGAAAAAGCCTGTAATGGTTGTCGGCGGCGGTATCGCCGGCATTCAAGCCTCAACGGATCTGGCGGAGATGGGGATTCCTGTTTTCCTCGTCGAGAGTTCCCCCAGCATCGGTGGACGCATGGGGCAGCTTGATAAGACTTTTCCGACAAACGATTGCTCGGCGTGTATTCTTGCACCTAAAGTGACCGACTGCTTCAACCATCCTCTGGTAAAAACCCTTACTCTGAGCGATTTGCTTGAGGTCAGAGGGGATGCGCCGGATTTAACCGCTGTGGTGAGACGGCGGGCGCGTTATATCGACGAGGATATCTGTAAAGGGTGTGACGATTGCATTGAGGTCTGTCCCGTTCAGGTTAAGAGCGAGTATGACATGGGTATCGGCAAGCGTCATGCCATATACAAGCCTTTTGCTCAGGCTGTGCCGAACAAGACCGTCATAGATAAAAGGGGTACTTCCCCATGTAAGTATAATTGCCCCGCAAAGCTTGACGCTCACGGGTATGTGACACTGACAGGCGAAGGGCGTTATGATGAAGCTCTCAGGGTTGTCAGGCGCACAACGCCGTTTGCGGGTGTTCTTGGCAGAGTTTGCTTGCATCCCTGTGAGGATAATTGCACGCGCCGGTTTGTTGAGGAGCCGGTGTCGATTGCTTCAATCAAACGGTTTATTGCCGATTACGAGCTGAGTCAGGGCATAAAGCCCGCTGTGACGCGTGAAGGGATGCCCGGCGGGGCTGGCGGGACAGGCGAGACAGGGGACGGTTCTGTGTCTCACCATTCGGATGGTGAGACACAGAACCGTCCCCTGTCTCGCCTGGCTTGCAAAATCGCTATTGTCGGGGCGGGACCGGCGGGGTTAAACTGCGCATACCAGTTGGCTCTTGCCGGTTATAAGCCTGTGATTTTTGAAGCTTTGCCGGTTGCGGGGGGTATGCTGAAGGTCGGCATTCCCGATTACCGCCTGGATAAGGCCATCCTTCAGGGTGAAATCGACATTGTTACCGGATTGGGCGTAGAAATCAAGTTAAACTCGATGCTAGGGCGCGATTTTACAATCCAATCCCTCAGGGATGAGGGGTATAAGGCAATTTTCCTCGCAGTCGGAGCGCATAAGGATATAAAACCGGGCATCCCGGGCGAGGATAACAAAAGCGTGATTTCCGGCGTGGACTTTCTGCGTGAACTTAACCTAGGCGGAGAGCCTGATGTCGGGCGCAGGGTCATCGTCATCGGCGGGGGTAACGTAGCTATGGATGCTGCGCGTTCGGCACGGCGACTGGGCTGCGAGGTAACGGTCGTGTATCGCCGCTCCCGCGCAGAGATGCCCGCCAACGAGTGGGAGGTACATCATGCTCTTGAGGAAGGCGTGGCTATAAAGGAGCTGACGACTCAACTTGAGGCAGTTATTGACAATGGGGTGCTGACCGGGCTTAAATGCTTGCTGAATATTTTGGGCGAAAAAGATAAAAGCGGGCGGCGCAGCCCCGTTGCAATAGAAGGTTCGGAGTTTGTGATTCCGGCGGATACGGTTATTGCCGCAATAGGACAAAGGGTGGATGACAGCTCTGTCTCCCCCGGCGGAGTCGATAAATTCAACCGTTGGGGTACTTTAGATATCGACGAAACGTCTATGCAGCTTGCCGGTTTTGATGGTGTTTTTGCAGGCGGTGACGCAACCAGAGGCCCGGCTACGATGGTCGAAGCCGTTGCGGACGGGAATAAGGCTGCAATTGCGATTCGCAACTATCTTGAGGGTACTTCCCTGCCTGTCGAGCCGTTTGTCCTCCCTGTGACCTTGCCGGAGCAGGTTGATACACAAGGTTTTCAGTTAAAAGCAAGAGCAAAAATGCCTTTGATTTCACTTGAGGAGCGGCTTGGCTCTTTTGCGGAGGTTGAAACCGGGTATCCGGAAGAGACCGCATGCGCCGAGGCTCTTCGCTGCGTGGATTGCTCTGTTTGCTGCGAGTGTAAGCTGTGCGTGGAAGCTTGTGCGTCGGGAGCAATAATTCACGAGCAGTGTCCGGAGGTTTTTGAGATACCTGTGAGCGCGGTCGTACTTGCACCCGGGTTTGATGTTTCGAGTCATATCCCGCCGGAATTTGGTTATAACCGGTTTGAGGATGTGGTGACTAGCCTTGAATATGAGCGTATCCTGTCCGCTTCCGGTCCTTTCGGGGGGCATGTTCAACGTCCGTCTGACGGTAAAGCACCAAAACGAATCGCGTTTATCCAGTGTGTCGGCTCCCGTGACAAGCGATGCGGCAGCGAGTATTGCTCATCGGTCTGCTGTATGTATGCGGTAAAAGAGGCGCAGATAACCAAGGAGCATTTGCCGACGGTTGAGGATATACACATCTTTTATATGGATATGCGGGCATTCGGCAAGGATTTTGATAAGTATGTTGACTCTGCAAAGTCAAAGTACAATATCGAGTTTATCCGCAGCCGTGTCGGAAATGTTGACAGGGATTCAGCCACCGGGGAGTTGATTGTTGATTACTGCGGAGATAACGGGGTGTTTGAAAGGCAAGCCTACGATTTAGTAGTTCTTTCCGTTGGCATGAGGTCAAATGGCGATACAAGGCAAATGATTGACCGCCTCGGTGTAAGGACAGATTATTACGGCTTTATTTCTTCAAATATGCTCAGTGCGCCGGAGACTTCACGCGAGGGTATTTCTGCGTGCGGCGTCGCCGCAGGTCCGAAGGATATCCCCGAAACTGTTGTTGAAGCGAGCGCGGCTGCCGCAAGCGCGGCAAAGGTCGCCAAAATGTGTGAAGTTGATTTATACAAGGATTACAGCCGGTTTTTTATCGAAGAGCCGGAGGTGCCCGAGCGCGATGTGTCAAAGGAGCCTTTGCGGATAGGGGTGTTTGTCTGCCATTGCGGGGTAAATATCGGCGGATATTTAACCGTTAAGGAGATTGTAAAATTTGCTTCCGGGTTGCCGTTTGTCGTTTACTCCGATGAATCTTTGTATACCTGCTCCGTGGATGCTCAGAAAAATATCAGCGAGGTAATAAATGAGCACAGGTTAAACCGTGTGGTTGTCGCCTCATGCACACCGCGTACGCATGAGCGGCTGTTTCAGAATGTTTTGAAGAAATCGGGTCTTAACCCGTATTTGTTCACCATGGCAAACATCCGCGATCAATGCTCCTGGGTGCATATGAACGATATGTCAAGCGCAACAGAAAAGGCTATGGAGCTTGTTTCCATGGCAGTTGCGAAGGTTACTCTGGCAAGACAGCTTAAACGCAAGAAAATCAGCGTTGACAAGGCAACTCTGGTTATCGGCGGCGGTATGGCAGGCCTTTCAGCGGCTACGGAGCTGTCGGGCATGGGTTATAAGGTCTGGCTTGTTGAGCGTGGGCATAAGTTGGGCGGCAATGCGCTCCGGCTCGGTCGCGACGGTTACGGCAGAGCTATATCCGGGTATTTGAGCAAGGTTATTGACGATGTTATCGGCGATCCGAATATTACAGTGATGTTGAATTCCACAGTGACTAAAATTGACGGGTATGTAGGTAATTTCAAGACCTGTGTGAGCAGCCCCGATAGTGAGCCGGAATTTACGCACGGTACTGTCATCGTTGCTGTGGGTGCGCTGCCGCGTTCAACAGGCAGGTTTCTCTACGGCGAAGATAAGAGGGTAGTTACACATCTCGAGCTTGAGGGTATGCTCGGCAGCACTGTTGATCCGACTGCAGATAGTTATGGTGATACCGCAGTACGAAGGGATGATTCTCTGTCCCGGCTTGACCTCCACTGCGGTGTCAACGATGTTGTTATGATCCAGTGCGTGGATTCCCGTGACAGTTTGCATCCTTATTGTTCAAGAGTATGCTGCAACCAGGCTATTCGCAACGCTTTGCGCCTTAAGGAGCGCAGCCCCGACTGCAATGTTACAATCATGTACCGCGAGATTCGCAGCTACAGCACTTCCGAGACGTTTTACAACGATGCGCGAAGGGCGGGTGTACAGTTCGTGCATTTTGAAGACAATGATTATCCGGTTGTGTCTGAAAAAGGCGGGCGGTTAAGCGTATCTGTATATGATTCGCTGCTTGGTAAATTAATTGATTACCCTGCGGATATTGTTTCGCTTGCAGGCTCGATGCAGCCGGATATCGCAGAGAACACCCGCATTGCTCAAATGCTTAAGGTTCCACTCAATCAGGAAGGGTTCTTCCTTGAGGCACACGTAAAGTTGCGTCCCGTAGACTTTGCAACCGAGGGTGTATATGTTGCCGGTTTAGCCCACACTCCAAAGAGCTTGCAGGAATGCATCGTTCAAGGTAAGGCGGCGGCGGGCAGGGCTGCAACGGTTATTTCCAAGGATGTGCTTGAAACCGAAGGTACTATCGCTTGTGTTGATACGGAGATGTGCGTTGCCTGCGGCGCCTGTGAGCTTGTTTGCGCATATAAGGCTATTGAGGTGCAAAGTGTCACATGGCGCAGGCAAGCCGCAGATAAAGCTGTGGTAAATGATGTGCTTTGTAAGGGCTGTGGTACCTGCTCGGCAGTTTGCCGGTGCGGTGCTGTTGATGTCGGTGGCTTTTCGGATGAGCAGATATTAAACGAGATTGAGTATCTAATGCGCGGAGCGTTTTAGTAACCCTGTTTATATCCAACTATGGCACAAGATGGTCTTGACGCTGAAACTCTGTTGTGCTACTATATATTGTGCTTATAACAACACTTTAATACCTCAATGGCACAATATGTCGGATTTTACATTAATCGTTAACAAATCGTTTATCAACCTTTAGCAAACCGTTGTCAGACCCGGTAGTGCCGATAGTGCTGCCGTGAATCCATTTTATTGTACACATCATGAGTTAGAATTATAACATGGAGTATACCACAGCAGGGCTTGCATTCAATCGTATATAACAAGGCGAAAATGGTACTCTTGTTTGAAGCACATCATAATGCACAGGCTCGAGGAGGTTATGTGTGATGGCTAATGAAGCAAAGACATCCGGTATTTTTAGAGACTTACTGAGAGATAAAAAGTACTATGATGATAATAGCATTACTATAGAAGAGCAAAAAAGCGATAATACGAAAATTGACAAATTGCTAAAAAATGCGTCAAAGCAGGGAGAACATATGGGATACCCTGATTTTATTATTTCCTCTAAGAATCACCCTGAACTAATCCTGGTTGTTGAAGCTAAAGCAGACATCAACAAGCATCAAAGCGATGATAACAACAAGTACGCCGATTATGCTGTTGATGGAGCGTTGTTATATGCCTCTTTCCTGTCAAAGGAGTTTGATGTGCTGGCAATAGGTGTGAGTGGTGAGCATAGGGACAGATACAGGATTTCTCACTATTTGCATTTAAAGGGCGAAAAAAAGGCGCATCCTTTATTTAGCGATAAGATCCTGTCGCTTGAAGAGTATAATACCGGTATAAACAAGAGCAATTACAAGTTTAATCAGGACTACGCAAAATTGATTGCGTATACAAAGTCTTTAAACGAAACATTACACGCTCAAAAAATAAAAGAATCACAGAGAGCTTTGCTGATAAGCGGAATTCTTATTGCTTTGAAAAACAGGGCTTTCAGGGATGGATATAAAAAGCATTCAACCGTTAATGAATTGGTTAAATCCCTTTATACAACAATCGACGGGCATCTGTCGATTGACGAGATACCTCAAAGGAAAATTGATGTACTGACGCATGCGTTTTCGTTTATTAAAACAAATCCGACACTGACAAATGAGAATACAGGGAAAAAGTTTCTTGAGGATTTAATTGACGAAATTTACAGCGAGATAAACGGTTTTATGATTACACATAAATATGTTGATACGGTTAGTCAATTTTATATAGAGTTCTTAAGATACGCCAATAATGATAAGGGTCTGGGCATTGTTTTGACACCGCCTCATATTACTGATTTATTTGCCGAGTTAGCGGCTGTGGATAAGAGCAGCATTGTTCTGGATAATTGCTGCGGAACAGGCGGCTTTCTTATAAGCTCAATGAAAAGAATGCTGGTGGATGCCAAAGGTGACAAGGAAAAAGAGCGAAAAATAAAAGAGGAGCAGCTTATAGGCATTGAATACCAGGATGATATCTATACTTTACTCATTTCAAACATGATTATTCATCGAGACGGGAGAACAAATATATACTGGGGCGATTGCTTTAATGAAATTATGAGTATCAGGGAGAAGTTCAAACCAACTGTCGGGTTGCTCAACCCTCCATACAAAACAAAGGCCTCTGATATAGAAGAGTTCGAGTTCATACTTAACAACTTAGATGCTCTGGAAGCCGGCGGGACATGCATTGCTGTCATACCTATAAGCTGTGTTGTAGATGTAAGAAGTATCGCACAAAACTTGAAGCAAAGAGTTTTGGAAAAGCATACATTGGAGGCAGTTATGTCATTACCGGAAGAATTGTTTAACAATTCAAAAGTTGCAACTGTCACATGTGCAATTGTTCTCACAGCGAATAAGCCGCATCCCAAAGGGAAAAAGACATGGTTTGGATACTGGAGGGATGATGGTTTCAAGAAGAATAAGCTACAGGGAAGGGCAGATTTAAACCACACATGGGAGAGCATAAAGCGGCACTGGGTCAAGACATTCATCAATCGCGAGATTATAGATAATTACAGCGTAATGGTAGAAATCGATAAGAGCATGGAATGGTGTGTTGAAGCTTATTTAAAGACAGATTATTCTAAAATGACACAGCATGATTATGAAGAAACAGTAAGAAAATACATTTTATACAGCTTAAACCGGCAGTATAATGATGCGGAGTATGGAAAAAATGAGTAAATTAAACAAATTATTTTCAGTTTCTTATGGAAATAAATTTGATTATAACAAGATGATACCGCGCAGGGATGGTATTGCTTTCATTTCGAGAAGCTCAAAAAACAACGGTATCGTGGATTATGTTGAAAAATATCAAAATATCGAACCATTTGAAAGCGGGTCAGTTACAGTTGCTCTGGGTGGCACATATTTGCTATCTGCGTTCATACAAAACCAACCATTTTATACAGCCCAGAATATTGCTGTGTTAACACCATTAGTGGAGATGTCAAAGGCAGAAATACTATATTATTGCACTTGTTTAGGCATGAACAGGCGGAGATACAGTGCCTTCGGCAGAGAAGCAAATGTAACTCTCAGTGATATAGAGTTACCGGATATTGCCGATATCCCTGCGTTTGTAAAATCCTTCTCAATAAGTAATTACGGGCTGGAGCTTTTACGTAAATCAAGCTTTAAAAGTAGTACAATAAGTTATAAAGAAACCAACAAATGCGTTCCCCTTTCAACATTGTTTATTTGTGTAAACGGTGTTCCATCATCAGATGTTTCGAGAAGCACTATTAGAAAGAGCGAGAATTGGATTCCTTATATACGCCCATCATATAGGCAGGAGACAAGCTTTGTTGAGTACGTGAGCAAGTCGGATGTACCAGCAAATAAATCTTTTCCATCCGGAACCTTGTATGTATCCACAGACGGTCAAGGCAGTCACACATATTCATACGTTTCTACAACAGAGTTCGTTCCAAACAGCAATGTTACGGTATTACTTCCCAACCGTAAAATGAGTTTACAGGAAAAGCTTTACTATGCTCACTGTATTACCGGAAACAGGTATAGATTTTCATATGGCAGGAAGCCAAAAGGAGTAAGACTGGAAAACATTGAACTTCCTGAATATCCACCGGAATATGTTACCAGCCTCAATATAAATCATGTAGTAAATGGTTTTCATGATGCTTTAGCTATTTTATAGGGTTAAGTAATTTTGCAAACGAATGTGTGAAGGAATGAAAAATTTTAAGGTCGAGAATGTACATACAAGCGAGAGGAATAAAAAAATCGTTGCTTTTCTTTGCACCTGGTGCAGTTATGCGGGGGCTGATCTTGCCGGGACGGGCAGGAATCAATATCCGCCTAATGTGCGTGTTATTCGTGTTCCTTGTTCGGGCCGGATAAACCCTTTATATATCATCAAGGCTCTGCTGGAGGGGGCTGACGGGGTGATGGTTTCCGGGTGTCATCCGGGCGACTGCCATTATCTTGTGGGTAATTATTATGCCCGCCGCCGTTTTGTGGTGCTTAAAAAGCTACTGACTACAGCCGGTTTTGAGGCGGACAGGGTCCATTTCACTTGGGTTTCCGCTTCGGAAGGTGTGCGTTTTGCCGATGTTGTCAGGGAGGTTACTGAGAGGGTTTCCGCTTTAGGGTCGAGTCCGGCCGGGTTCTCAGGCGGGGTACTCCGGGAGCATTCGTTGCAAACTGCTCAGGAGAAACGGGAAGAGCGTCTACGGCAGCGGGAGCAGATGAATGAGCAGCGGGAGCAGATGAATGAGCAGCGGGAGCAGTGGAAAGACCAACTGGATAAACTCATTCCTTTATGCAAAAAGCTGCTGGAGGATGGTACTGCAGACGCCGTGCTTGGTTTTCAAGAAGGCGGCGATGCAGGGTTTAGCATTCCCTGCATCCTCGACTCCCCTGCCGATGCCGACAGGCTGGTTTGGAACGCCCGTTGCATTCCCAACCTGAGCGGGTATCTTTGTGAAAGGGCGGGTATAACCGCAATCGTTGCAAAGCCTTGCGATGCGCGGGCGGTGGTTAGTCTTATAATTGAGAACCAGTTGAAACGTGAAGATGTCATTATTATCGGTATGGCTTGCGGCGGAATGTTAAACGCTGAAGGTTTGCCGCTCCCCGGTTGTTTGGATTGCCGGGTTCAGCTCCCGCCTGTTTACGATATTATAATTGGCGGGGAGGCATTCAAAGTAAAGGAACCAACCTGCTCCGGTGGCAATGCAGAGGAGCTATTCGCCAGTTCCCCCTATCCTAAGTCCCCCTGCACCGACGAAAGTTTTGAACGCTTTCTCGGCGAAATGGAAAAGTGTATTTTGTGCTATAGCTGCCGCCAATCATGTTACGGTTGCTATTGCACTACCTGCTTCGTGGAACGCGGGGAGCCGGATTGGCAGACGACTTCACCGGATTTAAGCGCTAAAATGCTATATCACCTGGGGCGTTCGACGCATTTGTCCGGGCGTTGCGTGGAGTGCGGTGCATGCGAAAATGCCTGTGCATCCGGGGTTGATATTCGTTACCTGATTAAATCTGTCACAAACTTTATAGAGGAAACATACGGATTTAAAGCTGGCATGGATATTGAAGCCGAGCCTATCATGCTCACATATAAAAGCGACGATAAGGAAATCGGATTTTTGGGTAATACGGATTGCGCAGGGGGTGAAGCCAATGTCTGACAAAAAAGTCAATGGTAAAAAAAAGCGCATCCGAAAAGAGGATTTACCTAGTTTTCTTGAACACCTCGGTCGGGAGCGTTTGTTGGTCGGTCCCGTTGATACCGGCAAGGTAATCGAATACCGGAGGGTTACAACCCCCGGAGCAGCAGCAACACCGGACAAGCCCGCAACCTCCGGCGAAGTACCAACACCGCAAAAGCTCGCAACCTCCGGCGCAGCGACTGCGGCAAATATCCTGACGGATGACCGCGTTTCATATAAATCCGTTAAAGAGTTTTACTTCCCGCATTCGGAGCTGATGTTCACATTCGAAAACGGAGAAGCAACAGACAGCGCCGATATCAAAGGTTATGCGATTTTCGGGGCAAAACCGTGCGATTTAGAGGCATTGCGTGTCATGAGCATAGTCTATACCACAGGTAAGTACGCCGACCCGTTCTTTCAAAAAAGATTCGAGGCGAACCTGCTTATCGGCGTAGGTTGCATTGAGCAAAAAAACGGGTGCTTCTGCCATGAGATGGGGATTGACAGGAAGTTTTCGGATTTTTGCGATATTATGCTCATTGATGACGGCGAGAATTATATAGTGGAGCATTTATCCGAAAAAGGACGGCTTACTTTAAAAAGCTGTTCAGCCACACGCGATATTGAATGCGATAATAAACGTGAAACCGCCGCGCCCGAGGGAATAAAGCTTGCACTCGATGTTAAAAAAGAAGATGCCGCCTACTTTGATATCATCGACTGGTACAAAACTACAGCAACATGCAAGGGCTGCGGTATCTGCACATACATTTGCCCCACATGCTATTGCTTCGATTTTAAAGACATTGCGGAAAAAGGTGTCGCAAGGCGGTACAAGTGCTGGGACAGTTGCATATACCCAAAGTTTACACTTCACGCTTCAGGCCATAATCCGCGCGCGAAGCGCCATGAGCGGTACAGGCAGAGGGTATTACACAAATACAAGTATGTTCCGGATATTTACGACGGATGTGTCGCCTGCACGGGCTGCGGCAGATGCGTCCGCAGTTGTCCGGTGGGGATTAACATAAAAGACATTGTAAAGCAGATTTTACTTAAGTAAAGACATCATAATCAAGCTTTATACGACAGAGAAGGATGATTACATCAATGAGCCGAAATATAAACCCTTACCTTCCGTTAAAGGCAAGGATTGAAAAGGTCATACAGGAAACCACATCTCCCGATTTGGATGTAAAAACGTTCAGAATCAAGCTGTTGAGTGATGAGGCTTTCAGCTTTTTACCCGGGCAGTTTGTGGAATTTTCAGTTCCCGGCAGCGGCGAATGCCCGTTCGGGTTTGCTTCGATGCCTCTGGATGACGGGTGCTTTGATATCACCATAAAGCGCACAGGCAAAGTGACAAACAGGATTCACGCATTGGACGAAGGGTCATTTGTCTGGATCCGCGGCCCGTTCGGAAATACCTTCCCGCTCAGGCTGATGGAAGGAAGCGACTTGCTCATTGTTGCCGGGGGAATAGGTCTTGCGCCGCTCAGACCGCTTATCCAGTACGTGCTCAACGATAAAAACCGGACAAGATACGGTAATGTCGATATGCTGCTTGCAGCCCGCAGCTCCGCCGACCACTGTTATAAATACGATTACGGTGTGTGGCGCAATATAAGTGGCATCACAATCAATCAGACGATAGACAAGAAAGAACCCGGCTGGACCGGGTTGGTGGGCTTCCCTCACAACCTGATAAAGGAAATGCATATAAGGGATTTTAATAATCTTTATGCAGTTTTATGCGGTCCGCCGATTATGATAAAAGCGGTACAGGAAGCGCTCACGGCAATGGGTCTGCCGCTTGATAGGCTCTATACAACTCTTGAAATGCGTATGACCTGCGGTGTCGGGAAATGCGCAAAATGCAATATCGGACATCATTACATTTGTGTTGACGGACCGGTTTTCTGCATGGCGGAGCTGTCGGTTATGCCGGATGAGTATTAGAGTGGATTAAACGACGTGAGAATCACTCTCTGCTATCCCGACTCCGCTATCCCGACTCCGCTACCCCGACTCCGCTACCCCGGCCCCGCTACCCCAGCCCCGCTACCCCAGCTCTATACATAAGATTTGATTATTGCGTGTGCCAATTACGATTTTGTTATTAAACACGGCAGGCGAACCTTCTATTGTCCCGTTAAGGTTTATGGTTGTGATAACATCGCCTGTCCTGCCTTCCAGAAGGTGCATGTTCCCGTATGCTTCGCATACTAGGATATAGCTCTTCCCGCTTTCCGTATACACAGCTACGGGTGAACTCCATCCGTAGCTTCTGAAATATCTTTCCCAGATAACTTCGCCGGTATACTTGTCAAAGCAAATAAGAAGCCCGCTGCCCTGATTGGAGATTACCTTGCCGACAAAGAAGATAACCCTTCCTTCTATATCACCCTCACCTATTACGGGGCTTGCCAATACCCCGCCGTTTACATTCGCGTCAAAACGGCAGGCATAGGACTGCTCCCACATCAGCTCGCCCGTTGCGGCATCAAGCTTGCGTATATATGCTCGCCCGCCCTGACCCTGGATATCAACCTCGCACCCTGTGTACAGATATACACGCCCGTCATCTTCGATGTCTACGAGTATGGTGCTGTCCGTATCATCGGTGCAGTCCCGGACCCAAACCGGGGACATGGTGTTTAAATCAATGCATTGAACGACTCCTCTGTTATCACCGATAAACGCATAATTGGCGAACCCCGCAACAGAGCTTTCAAAACCCATCCTCGAGGTAGTATTTATTCTTGTCCTGTACCTGTATTTGACTGTTTCAGGGTCGATTGAGATAGTCCCCTCATTAATGTCAAAAACCGTGTTCAGCTTAATCGAATACAGGAGTGCATTTTCCCCCGCAAGAATCAGCGTATCAGCCTGCGCATCGATGAGTGGGTTCGAGTCAAATGCCGGCCATCTGCGATGCGAAAACGAGTCGTACCCGTTAATAAAGTGCAGACGCTGCGAGTCGATGAGCGAGTATATACTGTAGCCTATTGCCGTATCCACCGGCACACCCTGACCGCAGTACAATAACGGGTAACCTCTCGGATCGATAGTGACACTTCCTTTTAGCGGGTTGCCTGTTTTAATCGGGTCGCGGGTCGGCGTTCCGTCATCTAAATCCATAAACCGGATCCATCCGTCCAGACAGCCGTAAATGACTTCAATAAGACCTTCCTTTTCCTTTTTATCCGGATGAAGGTTCATTATGCTGCGCATTTCACTGCTCCAGCGAACGATAACCGGCTGTCCGTTCCAGCCTACGCCTGTCCAGTTTCCGAAGCTGCCTGTCCGCACAGACCAAATATTTGTTAACGATGCATTCCCAATCCTTACGTTCCCCCACGCCGCAGAGTTGCGCTGGTTATTGCCGCGAAATGTTGTTATGCCTTCCACATCTGTGTATTCCCCGGCTACCCCGAAAAATATTGTTCCATCGCGTTCATATGTTGAAACTGTCTCTCCGTAAGCCTGGATGCCGTACTGCATGTCGAATTTAGATGAGAAGGGATCCGTCTCATCCATGCTGCTTGCTGTGAAAATGCTCGCCGGGTGCGGCGTTGGCTCGGGTGTAGGCTCCGGCGTAGGCTCGGGTGTAGGCTCGGGCGTCGGCTCCGGTGCAGGCACGGATGCCGTCGGGTCCGGTGTCGGTGCAGTAGTCGGCGAAGGTGACGGCTCTGCTATAGAAGGCTCCCCGTCCTCCGGGGAATGTGCCTGCTCGGGGAAATACTCGCATACTGCTATTGACCCCACAAGCATAAGAGCTATGATTATCAGCAGTACAGTAATCGTTTTAGACTGGCCTTTACTCATTTGTTTTCCTCCGGGGTTTCTCCCCGCATTTCAAAAAGAAACTACACGAAAGTATATCACTATGGCTTAACTCAATCAAGAAAAAGAGTTAAATGATTTATGAACCATTTTTGAACTCACCTGATAAATTGACGGTTTGATTGAAGCTTCGACGTATATGGTGATTTTTTACAAATGAGACGATTTGTACGTTTGAAATTTATGTATTTTTTTTGAATAAATGGTAACAAAACTCTTGCAATAAACCACAAACTATTGTACAATAATCCAGAATTGTTACAAAATGTTGCGAATTCTACGTATTTTCCGATATTAAGGGGTGAGCCTGTGACAAAATATGTCATTAATGGCGGGAAACCACTGAATGGTGAAGTTGAAATCAGCGGCGCAAAAAACGCGGCTGTGGCAATAATCCCGGCGGCACTCATGGTTGACGGTGTTTGCAGAATCGAAAATCTCCCGGAGATATCCGATGTAAAAACGCTGTTGCAGATTCTAAAGGAAATGGGCGCAAAAATACGGGTCGTCAATAAGAGAACTCTCGACATCGACTGTTCCCGCATCGGGACATCCATTGCGACGTTTGACATGATGCGCCGCATAAGAGCCTCATACTATATAATAGGTGCTTTACTTGGCCGTTTTGGCAGAGCCGATGTTGCTATGCCGGGCGGTTGTAATTTTGGCGGCGTCCGGCCGATTGACCAGCATATCAAAGGCTTCACAGCTATGGGTGCAAACGTAACTGTCCGCAACGGCATCGTTTCAGCCGTGACAGGCGACCATCTCCGTGGTGCTACAGTATACCTTGATGTTGTATCTGTCGGAGCGACAATCAACCTGATGCTGGGAGCCGCGCTTGCGCAAGGCACAACGATTATTGAAAATGCTGCCAGAGAGCCGCATATAGTCGATTTGGCAAACTTCCTCAACTCAATGGGCGCAGATATCCGCGGTGCAGGTACAAGCGATATAAAAATTCGCGGTGTGCAGCGCATGACCGGCGGATTTTATTCTATCATCCCCGACCAGATAGAAGCCGGAACATATATGGCTGCTGTCGCGGGAACAGGCGGGCGCGTGGTAATCAAGGACGTTATACCTAAGCATCTTGAATGCATCTCCGGCAAGCTTCGCGAGATGGGTGTGACCGTTGTGGATCTGGAGGATTCTGTTATCGTCCAGCGTGATGCTCCGCTTTTCAGAACTCATGTAAAGACAATGCCGTATCCGGGCTTCCCCACAGATATGCAGCCTCAGATATCAACACTTTTATGCCTTGCCGAAGGCACAAGCACTGTAACCGAGGGCGTGTGGGACAACAGGTTTAAGTTCGTTGATGAGCTTGCGAAAATGGGCAGCTCGATTCGTGTAGACGGCAGAACCGCTATAATTGAAGGTGTTCCGTATCTTACGGGAGCGCCAATCAAGGCAAGCGATTTGCGAGCCGGTGCCGCGCTTGTCATTGCAGGTCTTGCAGCACACGGGAGGACTGTAATCGAGGGTGTCAACTATATTGAACGCGGTTATGAGAAAATGATTCAAAAGCTTACTTCATTGGGCGCAGATATGAAGATTATCTTTGAGCGCGACGAACCAAGGTTCAAGAAGAAAATAGTTTAACCGAAATAAATGAAACTTTAAACGCGGTTTCCTGTACAATGACAGAGAAGCCGTGTTTTTATTTTGATTTTACAAGGTTTTTGCGTATCTGATTTGCTATTTTAGCTGGTTTGTGCTAGAATTGCCATGGTGAAATAGATACCCCGCATCGCGGGTAACGCATCTCCCAATGTTTTGCGAAGGAACAGTTTTAATGTCATTTGTCAGTAAGCTGAACAAAAAACTTAAAAAGATGTTTGACGGACAAGTGGCAGCCTATGAGGACAGCGGCTGCCTTGTACTTTCCGGCGAGCTCCTACGGTGGAGCGATATTGTAGCTGCGGGTAAGCTTGCTGTGGAGAAAAATCCGTATATCGGACTTTTGAACGACATAGAGTGTACCGGAGAGAGGCGGGTGTCTATCCGAAAGCCACGCGTTGAGGACAGCGCACTCGAATGGGAGGAAGTTGATGTTCTGATAATCGGCGGCGGGATAACCGGTTGTGCTATAGCCCGTGAGCTGTCAAAATGTAAACTGAGTGTGCTGCTTGTTGAAAAGGAACACGACCTTGCAATGCAGGCATCCGGACGCAACAACGGTGTTGTGCAGGCAGGTTTTGACTTAAAAAAAGGTACGCAGAGATGGAAGTATAACAGGCTGGGAAATCCAATGTTCGAACGCATTTGCTCAGAGCTCGGTGTAGATTTCATCCGGACAGGGCAATATCTTTGCTATGCAAGGCGCATATGGGAGCCATTTATGTTCTTTTCAATGATTTACTGGAAGTGGCTTGGATTAAAAGGAGTTAAACTTGTAAAAAAGGATATGCTGCACCAACTGGAGCCGGCAATAAACCAGGATATCAGATCAGCATTATTCTTTCCCTCTGCCGGTGTCGTTAATCCGTTTGAGCTTACCATAGCTTTTGCAGAAAATGCTGTGCAAAACGGAGTGAACATATCTTTTGATACCATGGTACAGGAAATGGTTGTAGATAACGGCATTATAAAGAGCGTAAAAACAAACCGGGGAACAATACATCCCAAGGTCGTTGTCAACGCAGCCGGTGTTTTTTGCGATGATATCGCATCAATGGCCGGTGACCGCTTTTACTCTATCCACCCCTGCAAGGGTACTACTGCGGTTTTAGATAAAAGGCATTCAAACTCATTGGTTCAAACCATTGTTTCGACGCTTGGAATCGCCAACCAAAAGAAAAAGCACACAAAGGGCGGCGGGGTCATACGCACAATTGACGGCAATGTACTGGTTGGTCCTGATTCTATCGAGGTTATTAATAAGGAGGATTTCACAACTGCCTCCCCGAATATTACCGACCTGCTCTCAGTACATTCCCGAGTATGCCCCAATCTTGATGAGCAGCAGGTCATTTCATACTTTTCCGGAACCCGGGCAGCGACATACGAAGACGATTTCATCATCTGTAAAGGCAAATACACTACGAATATTATACATGCAGCAGGTATACAGTCTCCCGGCCTCACCGCTGCTCCTGCAATAAGCATAGACGTAGCGCGAATGGTTGTTGACCTCTTTGGAGGTGAAAGCACTGTTGGTGTTAACAATGAGTTTAACCCGAAGCGCATTGCTCCCCCGCGACTGTCGGGAATGGAGGATTCAGCCCGTTCTGAGCTGATTGAGTCGAATCCTGATTACGGTATTATAATTTGCAGGTGTGAAGAAATAAGTAAAGGTGAAATCCTCAATGCCTTACGCCGCAATGTACGCTGCAATACAAAGGACGGGGTTAAGCGCCGCGTACGCTCCGGCATGGGGAGATGCCAGGGTGGCTACTGCGCGCCTCTCATACTTGATATTATAGCCGCCGAAAAGAGAATCGCGCCTCACAACATCAGGAAAAGCGGCAGCGGCAGCGAAGTTCTGTTTGGCAATGCCAAGACTGCTTTAAGTAAGCGAAACAACTCACCCGATTATCTTAGAGGCGGCAAATTCGACAATGACCTCGAGAAACGCTTGCATGCCAAAGCACGGGAAAGATTTTCACCTAAGGGAAAGGACGATGAAACCGATGGTGATGAGCAGATTTAACGTAATTGTCATCGGCGGAGGTCCTGCAGGACTCTCAGCCGCTATTGCCGCATCGGCGGATGGAGCATCCGTTCTTCTTGTTGAGCGGGAAGCACATTTAGGCGGAGTTTTAAAGCAGTGTATTGATAATAACTTTGGATTCTTTAGATACGGCGAAAGGCTCGCCGGACCCGAATATGCGTTCAGGGATATGATTTCTCTTGAACAAACAAATACTTATGTTTTATTGCAAACATTTGCGTCGCGCATTGTTAGTATTGGCAATACCTTTCAACTGACCCTATGCAATAGGCACGGGATTGTTCTAGCTGAAGCAAACAGTGTTGTACTTGCCACCGGGTGCAGGGAGCGTACCGCCAGGCAGATGTCTATTCATGGGTCACGCCCTGCCGGAGTCATGACCGCAGGCAGCGCTCAATACTATCTGAACGTTTTAGGACAGCTCCCTTCAAAGCGCAGTATAATTCTCGGCAGCGGAAACATTGGCATGATTATGGCAAGACGGCTCACTCTTGAGGGTTCAAAGGTGTTGGGAGTTTATGAAGAGGGGCCGGTACCCGGAGGACTGCTTCGAAATGTGACAGATTGCATCAATGATTTTGATATACCCTTACACTTCGGGCATTCCGTTACACGTGTTTCAGGCTCCCACCGCCTTAGAGGGGTAGAGATTTGCAGGGTTGATAAGAGCTTAAGGCCTATACGAGGCACAGAAGCTCTGGTTAAATGCGACTCTTTAATACTGGCAGTCGGACTGATTCCTGAAATCTCTCTTGCCGATACGCTTAATGTTCCCATTTCCGGAGTTACAAACGGACCTATATGCGATCAAAACTACATGACTTTGGTTGACGGTATTTTTAGCTGCGGCAATGCCATGCATGTTAGCGATGTAGTAGATTATATATCGGAGAGCGGTGAAACTGCAGGACGAAACGCCGCCAGATATATGGGAAGAGGGCGCAGGATTATTGAAATGACCTCAAGTAAGGATTTCCTTTACTTTGTTCCGCAATGTCTTGATTATGATATGCTGCGCAGTGATACCGTTATGTATTTCAGAACGCGTGAAACCCGCGAAAACACGATTGTAAAAGTATTCATAGATGGCAGGGAAATTTTCTCGCAATTGTTTGCAATGCTAAGACCCCCTGAGATCGAGCGAATTTCTGTTGACTTTAGTTCAGCTCTTACCCCGGATAGCAAGGTAGAGTTGAGAATGGAGAGATCGATATGAAGAAGCTATATTGTATAACCTGCCCCAGCGGCTGCCAGTTGACAGTTATCGGCAGCGGCTTCGATATGGTTATTGAAGGTTACAAATGCAGCAAGGGAAAAGACTTCGCCGAAGCAGAGATGAAAAATCCAACCCGGACCCTTACAACAACAGTACGGACAAAATTTCCGGGGGTGCCTGTTATTTCTGTCAGGACAGACGGTGAAATACCTAAGGATAAGCTGATGGATGCGATGCAGGAGCTTAGTGAGGTTATTATTGAGGAAGAGTTGAATTGCGGGGATACCGTCCTTGAGAATGTTGTAAAGACAGGCGTTCGTGTTATTATCACAAGCTCTGCGCTTATGAAGCTTGGTGCTGAACTGGAAAACAAAAATGTTGAGATTGGCAGGCGCGGTTCATCCGGTAGCGACAGTGCAGCAGGCAAAGCCGGGCAGGGAATCGGTGTTGTGCGTAATAATATCGGGGTTCTTGAGGATATAGGCATGGATGCGGCAGGTGGTTTTGTTGGAGCAGCGGGCGAAGCTGTCGGTGTGGAAAGCACCGATGAGAGTGACGGACTTGAGGATGCTGGCGCAGTTGATGGTGGCGAGGGTTACATTAAGCCTAACAGCCGTCCGCATATAAAACGAAAGTAAGGAATGCATGCATTCCTTACTTTTAATCGTTATGACAAAATGTCCTGTAATAATGCTGATTTGCGAGTTGTTTAAGCTGACTTAAACAACTCTTTTATCGCGCTCTCAATAAGCGGAAAATGTTATAGATAATAAAAACAAACAACAAAGATAAAAATACAGGTAAGCACCAGACCGGCATGCTTTGTGCGAGAGACTGGAAAATTGTGATAAGGACAAATAAGGTAACTATCAGCAGCTTAACTGTACGCAAAAGGTTTTTTAGCACTCTGTAGACACGGAATTTGTTTTCCTCTGTTATTCTCACTCCTGTGTTCCAAACCTGAGGAAACCGCTCAAGTACCGACATACCGATAAACAATACCCAAGCCAGAATAGGCAGAAATATCAGAGAAATCTTTCCATCCCATCTGGTAACCTCGCCGGCTGCGTTAAAATGCCCGGGAATCTGGTCGGGTATACTGCTCCATGTGATTATAAGGTAGAGAACTATCCCCACAAGCTGGATAACACAGAGTATGTTGACTATTATATCGAATATATTACTTCTAAACCTCATTGCCTATTCTCCTTTTATTAGTATTATAGAAATTTCATTTATCGCTGTCGTTGTCTGACTTTTGTCCTGCTTCAGTGTTTGATTTTTGTCCTGCTTCATCGCCGGACTTATTTCCGCCTTCCCCGGTATCATCCTTTTTAAAGTTAAAAGGCTCCTTTTTCCAAAGAAGACGTATCAGCACAAGCGACAGCATAGCAACCAGAGAAACCAGCGTAATAACCAGCATCGGCGATGAAAGCTGTCCTGACATATTGCCTGAGTTTGCCGATGATTGTGAATCGGGGTTTGTTATCCTTATATCATCGTCACCTGACTGCGCATTAGGTTCTCTTGTGTCTCCTTGTGTTGCAGGCGGTTGCGTTCTTGTTTGCAAATCCGGTGTCGGTGCGGGATTAAATGCCGGTATATTTTGATTTGACGGGTCATCCAGGCAGACCCATATACTTCTGCTGCCGTAAAAGTATCCCAGATATCCCCATTCACGACCTTCCATGTCTATATATATTGTACTTCCCTCTCCCATATTAGTGTCTCCCATCAGATATTGCCTTTCAAATACCCAACTTATCTCTCCCGAGCCCGGCCATGTCCATAGTATTAAGTCCCCGTCAAAATCCAGCTCGCCGATATTGAAGTCCCGCTCGACAAACTCGCTTCCGTGGTCACTGGCAAACTCGATGCTGTCGTACACCAAATTTAGGTCGTCCATAAGTATCCATACTGTTACCCATCCGTTTATGTTGACCTCCGTGACACCCCATAGAACCCCGTTATCACTGTATGTATACATGATATATACGATTTCACCATTTGCAATCGATATTACTTCACGGACGGAGTTCGGTTCAACAAGCAGTTTAATGTACCCGTTTTCACCATTTGCATAAAAACTGCGTCCCATATACTTCATATCCTGCCTGTTTCTTCTGTAGAAATCGTCATCCGGCTCAACGATTACATCAGCGTGTGCAAGCTGCAGCGGCTGCAGCGTCATCACAAGTGTCAGCACCACTATAAGCAGTGCAATAACGATACTTTTTTTAGCCATAATTATCCTCCCAAGACTCACTATCTTTAATATATCTAGTTGCTTATTAAGACGGACACATATACATTCTTATCCGCTTTGGTTATAGCGTCCCTGCTATAACAAAGCGCGCTTCGCTTCCATGCTACGCTTATCAGAATGCATATGTACCCGTCTTAATGAGTTAAAAATACACATCCTTTAAAATACCTGTTGTATAAGTATACCCAATGTAAACGAAAATGCATTTGCCGTCAGTGAGAAAATGAACGGCCGCTTGATGCTTTGCGCGCATTTCATGTATATAAACCCTTCTGTCAGTATGGCAAACAGCTCCAACGGCACTTTTATTACAGCAGTGTTCCAGTTGGTGTTAAAGTATGCAACCCAATAAAGCAGTACCACTATAGGATTTGTTAATGTGTTTACGAGTATGACAAGCAGGATATCTTTTTTGTTCCTTTTCCCTGTTAGCAGGAAAAATCCAACCTCAAATATAAGCGTCAGACCCAAAGATATTGCAAGTGCGGTTAACAGCGAGTTGGTGTCCATGTCTTCTCCTAAGAGCTGTTTTGGCGGTCGATGATTTTTCGGCGGAAAAGGACAGTGTAAGGATTGCTCAGGCAGCTTAGTTTGGAGTATTAGCCGGACAATCCGCCTCTGCCTTTGAATCGTGTTATCCCCAACATAAGCAATAGAAGCGATATGGCGGATAGCATTGGAAAAACCCAGAACGGCGGCGCGGCAGTACCAAGATATACCGGCAAAAATCCCATAAACAGTGCAAATGTCAGTAAGCCGAACGAAAACCCCTTTGCGCCCGGAACCATTTTTGCAACGACCCAGAGCGTAACAGGCATGGTCATGTTGAACAGTAATATCGCCGGGACTCCTGTAATCGGGAATTGCGGCAAAAGAAACAGCAACGAGGCAATGCCCAACGATAATACAGCGGTTTTGGCAGGTCCCAGGCTGTCTGATAAAAACCCTCCGAGCGTTTTCCCGAAAGCTGAAGCGCACACTAAGGCAAACCCCCAGTACCCTGCGCTCCTCCATGTAAAATCTATAGCCAGCCCGACGTAGGAGCGAAGATATACAACAAAAAACAGGCAAATAACTGCAATAAACAGTTTCGGCGGCACTTCGGGGGAGAAACTTGCATTGGGAACAATTGTGCCCGCTCGCACACGACTCCGGTTCATAAACAAAATGGTCCCGGCAGCCGCGAGTAAAGAAATTACAATCGCAAGCGACGCAGAAGCTCCCGCTTTACCGAGTATAGTACCGAAGTATACGCCTAACGCACCCGGTGAAACGAATATACCAAGCGCCGCACTCTTTTTTTCGCTGATATTTAGTATGTCTATCCCGCCGCCTGTATGAAATATACCGTTGCCAAGCCCGACAACGACTGCAGCCGCGAGAGGTATGCCGGTAAGCCCGTATGCTGCACCCACCAAAATACAGCCAGAACAGGCAAATATATGGTTGCGGTTTATTTTATCGGCAACTATCCCTATCGGCATCTGCATGGCAAACGCAAAGAAGTTATATAACAGTAAACAGGTATACCAGTCTGTTGCGCGGGATATGCTGTGGAACATTAAAAAGGCACATGCAAAATCCACTAAAAAATGCGTGACGGAGTATACGGATATCATCTTCCAATGCTTTAGCATTCTATGCTCGTATCCTCCGCTCCTCATGCAGTCTTTAAATCAGTTGGCCAGGGCATCTGCCCAGTCGCTGTATTTTGCCACTTTGCAAGCACATTCCTCCCGGGTGGCTCCGCTTGCAAGGATGTAGACCTTTACCTTCGGCTCTGTCCCTGACGGGCGGACAATAACAACCGTGCCGTCTGCTGTTCCAAACCGCAGCACATTCGAACCTGACAGCTCTATTTCCGATGTTCCGCCTGTTTTAGTGTCGATTTCCACACCTGTTTCATAGTCCCGCCTGACCACAACCTCCACACCGGCAATCTCCGCCGGAGGGTTTTCCCGCAAGCCTGCCATCAGGTCGCGCATTTTCGCTATCCCGTCAAGCCCCGGCATAATCAGGTTCATGGTTCTCTCCGCGTACTGCCCGTATTTATCATAAAGCTTTTGAAGCGCATCGTACAGAGTCATGCCCTGCCCCGCATACCATGCCGCCATTTCAGCTATAAGCATCGACGCAGTCACAGCATCCTTGTCACGTACAAAATCACCAATCATATAACCGTATGATTCTTCATATGAGAAAAACACATTGCCTGTCCCCAGCGCTTCAAGTGAGTTTTTCTTTTCAGCCATAAATTTAAAGCCGGTGAATGTATCAAAGCACGCGACACCGTTTTTTTCTGCGATAAGCCGTGCCATTTCCGTCGTAACAAGCGATTTGAGAATGGTCGGGTTCTCCGGCATAGTTCCCGCCCTGCGTTTTGCCCCGATGATGTAGTCAACCAACAGTACGCCCGTTTGGTTGCCCGAAAGCGTGATATAATCGCCTGTGTCTGTACGAACCATAATGCCTACGCGGTCGGCATCCGGGTCTGTGCCTATTATCAAATCGGCGCCATGCTCCTTGGCAAGTGCGATTGCAAGCGTAAACCCCTCCGGGTTTTCCGGGTTTGGAGATATTACCGTAGGGAAGCTCCCGTCGATTTTCATTTGCTCGGGTTCACATATTATATGCTTTAAACCAAGCTTGCGCAGTGCTTCCGGCACCAGCTTATACCCCGTTCCGTGAAACGGTGTGTACACGAGCTTGAAGCTGTCCGCAACTTTTTTTACCGCCGCATAGTCGTTAACCTGCTCCATTACATTCTTCATGAACAGTTCATCAGTTTCCGCACCCATGATGGTAATCAACCCCTGATTGACGGCGGCATCGTAATCCATAATGCGAATCGAATCGAACATATCCAGCTTTTCCATCTTGCTTGCGACCTCCGCCGCGTGGTGCGGCGGGAGCTGTGCTCCGTCGGCCCAGTAGACCTTGTATCCGTTATATTCCTTAGGGTTATGACTTGCTGTTATATTTATCCCTGCTATGCAGCCATATTCGCGGATAGCAAACGAAAGCTCCGGTGTAGGTCTCAACTCGTCAAAAATTCGTACTTTTATACCGTTGCCTGCCATAATACAAGCTGCCTCACGGGCAAACCCGTCGCTTTTTATTCGTGAATCATAGCATATCGCAACACATTTATTTTCACCCGGCTCAGCAAGTACAAGCTCGGCGAATGCCTGCGTCGTGTGACGAATAACATGGATGTTCATCCTGAATAAGCCGACCGCCATAACACCGCGCAGACCGGCTGTGCCGAATTCAAGGCGGCTGAAAAACCGGCTCTCTATTTCCTTTTCGTTTTCCGCTATGCTGCGAAGCTCATCCTTTTCCGGCTCTGACAATGCAGGGCTGTTAAGCCATGCCTCGTACTGTTTGCGATAGTCCATACTATTGCTCCTTATGAAATTATCCGTAAATTGTTGTCCCTTACTCCGCGCCTTCTCCGGCTTCGTCGTCTCCGGCTTCGTCGTCTCCGGCTTCATTGTCCTCAACGACATCCGCGCTCAGAATGTTCTGCGCATCCTCAAGCATTGTTTCAGGTACAAAAACCTCCATGCCGCTCGGCGGATGCCCGAAAATCATTTTACCGAACTCACCATTGTTCGGGTACTCGCTGACATGCGGTATTCCGTAGGCATTAAGCAGGTTCAAAGCGACCTCCAAATCAAGCGGGCCGCCTGAAATGTGCTTGAGGTATGCCGGTGCGACAGGCTCGCCGTTTTCATCCTTTGGCCATTGCGGTCCGTCCGGTTTATTAAACTTCCAATCCATACAGTTCATCTCCTTTTATTCACAGGTTAGTGGTCATATGAGTCGGTATTTGACGGGTCGGGTTCTGTTGGTTCAGGTTCTGTTTCAGTTATTTCGGGTTCCGGCGGGGCAGACTCTGAAGAATCGGGTTCTGTTTCTATTATTACGGTTTCCGGCGGGGTAGGCTCTGCCGGGTCGGGTTCTGTTTCTATTATTTTAGGTTCAGGTGGGGCAGGCTCTGAAGAATCGGGTTCTGTTTCTATTATTTCGGGTTCCGGCGAGGCAGGCTCTGCCGGATCGGTTTCCGAGCATTTTGACAGGTTCGCCGTAAGCATAGACCTCCATCCACCCTGTGCGGCACACGCGACGCAAAGCAATATAAGTGCAATGACGGCATCAATAATGCCTGCCCATAATATCGCGTTAAGCCATTCTATGCTTTCACCAAGCAGCATAATTACATACCTTAGGCATATTAGTAATGCTGCAGTAACTACTCCATAAGCCATCGCTATCAAGCCGTTTCTTAGTAATCTGCTGGATAACACTGCCGCGAAAATAATTATTATAAAGATTCCAAATTCACCGGAGTTCGATATATATGGATTTGCTAAACCAAACCGGTTAAGGTACAAAACTCCGGCTATGCCGGCTATGACAGCAACAAAGCCGTACCCGATGATATCCATAAGCTTTGGCAGCACACCTTGCTTTCTTGCGGCTTTTGGCTTTAGCAGCCTTCTTGTGATTACCAGTGCCAATATCGCTATAACGATTGAGATGATGAATGCGTTTTCGTTCAGATATTGTGATGATATATAAATGTGGTGACTAAGCGGCAACACTGCTCCATCTGTCAAAATTAACGATACGGAGCGTATTATTGCTGCGGTAATAAACGTCACAATAATAGCAGGGGCATTGAGAAGCGAAATGATTGCACCGTTTATCAAACCTATTGAGAGACACACAAGAATGGCGAATACTATTCCACTAACAGTACCCATATTCATTACAATTATAACCCCGGCGATTGCCATCATCATCAGCATCGAAAGGTCGGGTCCTTTAATTCTTGTTGCAACTACCGTACCAACAGCAATAACGCCCAGCCATATATTTGCGAGGAAAAATGACAGAGTCTTTTCTGATAAGAACGAACCGGTTAAAACATACTCTATTACTATTAGCGCGACTGTTAAAAGGAGAATAAATCCCATAACCGCAAAACCCAGATAGTTCTGAATGAATTTGACCCCCTTTGGCCCTTGCTTTGGCTGTAAGGGTTGATTGACCAGATATGTGGGTGGTGGCTCTTGATATGGATTTTGGTTCGGGTATTGGCTCAATCCTTGGTTCGGACCTTGACCCGGATATTGGTCCGGGTCTCGGCTCGGAGCGGGTATTATTCTATATTGCGGACCAGCGTTTTCCGGGGTAATGACATAGTCTTGCACCCCTCGCTCCCGATGCGACGGCTGCTCCTGTCCCGTCTCCGGCGGCTGTTCGGGTGGCAACAATTCAGGTATCGGCAAATCCTGTTCTTCTTCCGGCGGTTCGGGGGACGTCTCCTGTTCGGGCTGCTCCTGTTCGGGCTGCTCCTGTTCGGGCTGCTCCTGCCCGGATTCAGGCTGTGGTTGCTCGTACTCCGGCTCAGGTTGCGGCTCAGGCGGTGAAACAATTATCGGCGGTGGCTCTTGCACCGGCGGAGGCGGCGGGGTTTGATAAGGCTGTTGCACCGGCTGCGGTGCTTGAAACGGCATCGTCTGCTGCATCGGTGGTGAAGCCTGAAACGTCTGCACAGGTGGCTGGTAAGGCTGCGGTGTTTGATAAGGCGGCTGTATCGACGACCGTATTACCATCCCCTTGACCCTCCGCGGAACGATCGGGGGTTGCCCAAACGGCTGCTGCATCGGGGGTTGCCCAAACGGCTGCTGCATCGGTGCCTGAAACGGTGGCTGCTGCATCGGCGCCTGAAACGGCTGCACCGGTCGCTGCTGTTGTGATTGCTGCTGCGACAAGGAGCTTCCGCAGTTAAAACAATACGCTGAGAAATTGTCACATTGAGTCCCGCAATTAGCGCAAAACCTCATTTATGTACCTCTCCAATCATATGAAATTTTCTCAATAAAACTCATTTCATGTATGCGGCAAATATTATATCATTTTGATTATAATAATGCAAAACAAACTGCCTCAAAACCGGCGTAAGGATTTTGATTTATCTTACTTTTCCTGTTGACACAGATACAGTACATAATCTATAATGTGAACAGAGTGTGAATTGTTAATATGACAGCAATCAAGAACACAAAATTTTAGGAGGGTTTATTATGAAGGAACGTAGCTTTGGTCAATTGTTTCTAGGCAAATGGAACACATTGACACTAGTAGCCGTAGCCGTTGGTGCTGCGCTGTTCGGTGTGCTGATGGTCTTCGGCAGCATTCCGGTCTTCACTAACACCAATTTGACATCGGCAATGATCATCCCCGTCATAGTTGGCGGTCTTTTCGGTTCGGTACCGGCATTCGCGACCATGCTTATAGGCAACTTCGTCGCCGACCTCATCGGCGGCTGGGGTTTCTGGTTCGACTGGTCTATCGGCAACGGCATACTCGGTCTCTTCATCGGAGCTCTTCCTTTATACGGTGCAAGAATCGACGAAGGTATCTTCAAGCCCCTGCACGCAATAATCTACGCAGTATGCTGCGTCGTCGGCAACGCATTCGCATTTGGTGTAATCACACCGGTCCTTACGGCGATTTTCTATGCAGCCGACCTGCAAATCACGTTCATCCAAGCTTTTGCCGGCGGTATCGCCAATACAGCAGTGCTTGTAATTATTGGTATTCCGCTCCTGTTCCTCTTTGCCAGCAGGTATAAGAAAAGAAGCAACCTACAAGAGGAGGATTAGTGGACGGGAAAATACCGGTCATTTCGTTTAAGGATTTTTGCTTCCATTATAAGATTCAAAACAACCCGACGCTCCACGATATCAACCTTGACATATATGAAGGAGAAAAGGTTCTGATACTCGGGGCGTCGGGAAGCGGAAAATCCACTCTTGCCAATTGCATCAACGGGTTGATACCGTTTTCTTTTAACGGGAAAATAACCGGTTCTGTTAAAGTTAACGGTCTTGAAACCCGTGATTTGTCGATTTTTAAGATAAGCACCATGGTCGGAACAGTCCTGCAGGATTCCGATGCTCAGTTTGTCGGGTTATCGGTTGGCGAGGATATCGCCTTTGCAATGGAGAATGACGCAGTTCCCCGTGCGGAAATGCTGCCAAAGGTGCAGTCACAAAGCCGGGAAGTAGGCATGGAAGACTTCCTGGTTAATCTGCCGTTTAACCTGTCCGGCGGTCAAAAACAGAAGGTAGCCCTTGCGGGTGTTTTAGGCGAAAGTATGAACATCCTGATTTTTGACGAACCACTGGCTTCGCTCGACCCGTATTCAGGGACAGTCACCATAGACCTTATTGACAAAATCGCAAGAGAAAAAAACCGCACAGTGATAATAATCGAACACCGCCTTGAAGACGCGCTGTACCGGCCTGTCGACCGGGTGGTATTGATGGATAAGGGGCGCATAGTCGCTGATACCACTGTGTTCGAGCTGCTTTGCGGCGATTTGCTCAAGCAGTACGGCATACGTGAGCCGCTGTATATTTCTGCGCTTAAGTACGCAGGTTGTGAGCTTGGTTCAATAGACGGGCTTGACGACCCCGGCAAAATGGCTCTTTCAGAGGCTGATATAAAAAAGCTCCGCGATTTCTTCGCATTTAAACCGGACTCGGAACCGCTTGTTTACGGAGAAGAAACAATCCGTTCGGAGGATGTCACTTTTTCATATATACGCGGGTCAAAACCTAAAAACGTCTTGCAAAACATCAGCTTTAGTGTACGAAAAGGCGAACGCGTCGCATTGATCGGCAAAAACGGCGCCGGAAAAACGACACTTGCGCGCCTTATATGCGGAATCGACCGCCCCGATTCCGGGGTTATTTACATAAACAGCGAGAACCATAAAAAACTCAGCGTCAGAGAAATCGGCGAAGAAATCGGCTATGTTATGCAAAACCCGAACCAAATGCTTGTCAAGGATATTATCAAGGACGAGGTTGAGCTTGCGCTTCGCTTAAAAAAGCTGCCCGAGGATGATGTTAAGTCACGCGCCGAAAGCACCCTGCGCACATGCGAGCTCTACCGTATGCGCAACTGGCCTGTCGATGCTGTGAGCTACGGTCAAAAGAAACGTATTACCGTCGCGTCAATCCTTGCGCTGGAACCTGAAGTCGTGATACTCGATGAGCCTACAGCCGGTCAGGATTACCGCCATTACATGGAGATAATAAATTTTATCAACAGGCTGAACGCCGAGTTTGGCAAGACGATAATATTTATAACGCACGATATGCATCTTGCGATTGAAAACACAGACAGGGCTATAGTGCTTTCGGAAGGTGAGCTAATCGCGGACGACAGTGTTTTTTCAGTACTTTCCGACGATGATATAATTCAAAGGGCGAATCTCAAGCAGACATCACTTTATACGCTGGCTATGAGGCTTGGTATAAGTCCCGAGAAATGCATTGAGCATTATATAATACATGAGCGTTCCGAAAGAGCGCAGCTTGAGCAGACTAAGGTAACCGGACAGTCTGAGGGTGCAGAAAAGCTTGAGGAATCCGAAAGGGCGGTGAGTGCAGATGAATAACCGTCTTCTTATAAACTATTCTCCCGGAGCGACACCGATACACAGGCTCAACGGAGCGACAAAAGTGCTGGGCTTTATTGTGGTCACTGTGTACATCATAATGACCTTCGATATACGCGTAATGATTCCAATGTTCCTGCTTTGCACTGCCGGAATAATCTCGATGAAACCAAATTGGAAGCCGATTTTTATGATATTGGGTTTCCTTTTTATAATGGCAGGCGTCATTGGCTCAGCCATGCTGATTCTTATAAGACCGTCATCGGGATATACACATGTCGGCGGGGAAACGATAATAATAAGGTGGACAGATCATTTCTTCATTTCCAAAGAGCTTATCTGGTATGTAAGCGCAATGTTTTTTAAGCGTATTTGCTCATTGGCGACAGCAATTCTTTTCATCCTCTCGATTACGCCGTCGGAACTTGCGGCGGGGCTGAACAAGATTGGTTTACCGTATAAAATATGCACAGTTATATCACTTGCATTCCGGACAATACCGGATATTGCGCGCGATTACATAGATATCAAAAACTCGCTTATGATGCGGGGCGTCGAACTGGACTCACGCAAGGTCGGGCTTGGCAAAAGATTGAAGCAAACGGTGTTTATCCTGTCCCCGCTAATTATGACATCATTCGGGCGAATCGGTGTTATAGCGAATGCAATGGATTTGCGCGGGTATAGCAAGCATAAACGCAGGACATGGTACAGCGAGCGGCCGCCGACGAAAGCAGATTGGGCAGCGAGGATAATAATTATTCTTGTAGCTCTGTTTTGTATATATTACATAGTATTTTTCCGTATACTCAATCCCCCTCCATACTCATACTGGAGCCCATGGGGGTACTGGGGATGAGTGACTGCGGTTTTGTTGTTGTGCATGTGCCTCATGCATCTGTTGACATACCGGAAGAATACGGCAGCTCTATCATTTTGAGTAAAGCGCGGCTTTGGCGGGAAATCCGCCGGATGACCGATGCTTTTTGCGATGAGTTATATGACGCCTCCGGATTTCCGGTGCATGTTGTCGCAAAGTACAGCCGCTTCGTTTGCGATGTGGAACGCTTCCGCGACGACCGCCTGGAATCCCGCGCAAAATACGGTCAAGGGCTGATGTATACGCACACAGTATTCGGCAGGCGGCTGAGGCAAAGCAATACTCAGTTGAGGGAAGCGATTTTACGCGAGGTATACGACCCGCATCATGAGACGCTGACAACTGCGGTTGAAAATGCGCTTGAACGTTATGGCAAGTGCCTTGTTATAGACGGGCACTCCTTCCCGTCCCTGACTCCTGTAAAACCGCTCGGAATATTTACACGCCCGGATTTTGATGTCGGAACCGACCCGTTTCACACACCGGACGGGCTTCGCGATGCGTTATGCTTAAAGGTAAGGGAGCTTGGGTATTCTGTGAAGGTCAACACTCCGTTTGGCGGGGCTATCACACCTATGAAGTTCTACCAAAAGGATAAACGCGTTTTTTCTGTCATGCTTGAGACAAACAGGCGGCTTTATATGAACTCAAAGGACATGACAAAATCCGCAGGCTTTGAGAAAACCCGCGAGGTATGCCATGCCCTGATGCGCTGCGCCGCAGAATGGACGGAAGCACAGGTCATTTGATATAATCAGAACAAACAAGGGAATCTTAATGATTGGAGCAAAATAGTGCTTATGAGTTATATTAATAAACCCTCTGTAAAGAAGTACAGAATCTGTTGTGGTAAGTCAGCTCAGTGAGTTAGGCTTAATAGTTAACATAGAGAGAGACTTTGACGAGGTTGAAATGGCAGGGACAGTAGTATATGTCCAAGCCGAAGGTTCGTATGTTTTACCTGGTGCATCCATAACCATTGTGGTGTCAACGGGCCCGCAGCCACCGGAGCCGCAACCGCAACCGACACCGCGACCGTAACCAACACCGCA
>Ga0123356_10000725_pt1 | contig 36392 bp, 36 predicted proteins | sample TergutEmb28metaG_2_FD_92546 | JGI IMG/M metagenome (GOLD analysis project Ga0123356, IMG submission 92546) | Embiratermes neotenicus P3 segment gut microbial communities from Petit-Saut dam, French Guiana - Emb289 P3 | ecosystem: Host-associated > Arthropoda: Insects > Digestive system > Gut ...
AGCAGCTGATGTTGCCAGGCATCCACCCAGCCCGGTAGCCGCCACTCGAAGTAAACCCACAGGCCAGGCCCCGAAAACCCGCCACCCGACCACACTCAACCAAACGTAACCTCAGACGCGGCCGCCACCGGAACGATACTGTGACGGTCGACACCATTGCCCAAGCAGTTCAAGCTATGGAGACACGGCAAGAGGAAAGTGACTTTCTAGTCATCACCAATGAAGAGACATATGCCTTTCTTACGACGATTTCACCGGCCGGCTGCGACGTGGGGCTCGTGGAATACTCGGTCCCCGAGGTGCAGACGCGCGGACTAATTAGGAAACGGCCCAGCGCCATGGAAACGGTGTACCAAGGTGAAGTCTCTACGAGCGCTTTCATGGAGCTAGTGGCAAGCTTCCTGGCCAGCGGCATGCTCGCGCCCGGCTTGCCAGGATTCAAGGTCGACCGCAAGGACAAGCTGCGCCCGCCCGAAATCTACGTTGACTAGAGACAGCGCCTGTCCAAAGTGGTGCCGGCCCGGGTTAGGACTTGCCGGGGTGAATGACCGCTAGCCCAATTTGGCCGGCGGCGGCAATCATGCGGTCGTCGTAAGTGATTACGACATCGGCCCCCGTGGCCTGGGCACCACGTAAGTGCAGAGCGTCAAGGCTCCGCAGGCTCTCGCCGGGAAGGTTCCCGGCCGCCTTGTGGTCGGCCGGTGTCAAGTGCTCAATGTTGATGCTGTCGACCACCTTGTCCACCGCCCTGGGGTCGAGATGGTGACGCAGTCGGAACCGGCCTAGTTCGACCACGAGGATGTCGGTGGACACCATGACCATGTCCGGGTCATCTTCCCAGTCCAGCAGGGCAGCTGATTCGGACTCGTCGACAAGGAACTTCACGGCAGCCGATGTGTCGATGTAGGCCAGCGTGCTCATACGCGTTCTTCGCGCAGCGCGTCGAGTGTCTCGCTGGTGAGCTGGGTGCTCGACCTGCGTTTGATGCCGCGCAGGTCGCCCGCCGGGCGCAGGCGTTTGTATCGTGGCTGGTTCACCGGAGCAAGGGTGGCTACCTCTTTGCCGCGCACGGTGATGATGTATGTGCGCCCAAGCGCTACGCGTTGCAGCACGCCGCTGACATCATTGCGGAGTTGGCGTTGTGGTATTACCTCGGTGGTGGACATGAGGGCAGTCTACAACGCAACCGTAGCAATATGCTACGGTAGCTGGGCGTTGTACTGCCACGGACATGAGGGGCCATAACCACCCGCCGGCTCCGGTCGAGGCCCAGCGACGGGCACCGCAGACCAAACCACGGGAGGATTGCGCATATTCGAATTGTGTTCGACTGACTGTACTGCCCCACGTTTTCGCCGCTATCCTGAACTTGCCCGCGGAGCACTGACCGGCCTTACTGATCAACACATGCGAGAACGGTTTCGCAACACTGATCACAGTTCCGCTACAACTCAAGAGGCAATCGAAGACCCCTTCTCTCGCCGATGAGAGCTCAGAAAGGAACCTTTAATGACACCGAGGTCTTCCGTGGCTCTGCGCCACACAATCGCAATGATCAGTGCAACCGCTATTTTTACCCTGGGCCTGGCCGCCTGCGGCTCGTCCGATGACGCGAACAAAGGAGCGAACGCGGGGGGTGGAGGAGGTGCCTGCAACGGGTCAGGCGAAGTCATCTTCTGGCACTTCTTCGAGGACCGCGAAGCCGACGTAATCACCGAGGCGATCAACAACTTCGAGGCAATGTGCCCCGACATCACCGTCAAAGAGTCCGGGGGCCAGGATGACGATGTGATCATCCAGGCGATCTCGGCCGGCCAGAAAATCGACGTGGCGCTGTCCTCCGCTGGTGATCAGGTCGGCGTGTTCTGCTCCACCGGCGCATTTGAGGACTTGGCTCCGCGCATCGAGGCCGACGGAATCGACATGAGCCAGATCGTCGAGACCGCGGCATCGTACAGCGAGTTCCAAGGAACTCGGTGCACCTTGCCTATGCTGACCGACTCCTACGCGCTGATGTATAACCAGGACATGTTCGATGAAGCCGGCATTACCGACGTGCCGAAGACGCTCGACGAACTGGCCGATGCCGCAGTCAAGCTGACCACGTACAACGATGATGGCTCCATCGACACACTGGGTCTGATGCCCTTCACCTTGTACTACCAAATGACCGAAACCAACTTCGCGGTGACGGTTAACGCCCGTTTCCTGAATGAAGAAGCTACAGCCTCAGTCATCGACTCCGACCCGGGTTGGCCAGTGTTCTTCAACTGGCAAAAGGATCTGATCAAGCGTCTGGGCGGCTACGAAAAGCTAAACGCCTGGTTCGCTGCTATCGGCAACCAGTGGACCGAAGAAAACGACTTCCAGACCGGTCGCGTAGCCATGATGTTTGACGGCGAGTGGCGCACGGCCTTCATCGCGGATCAAGCTCCTGAAATGAACTACGGTGTGGCTCCACTGCCCATGAGCTCAGAAAATGCGGACCTGTACGGGGCCGGCTTCTTGACCGGCAATGTCATCGGGATCCCACAGGGTGCCGGTAACGCAGATGCCGCCTGGTCGTTTATCAAGTACATGGCCCTGAACGAGGACGCCCAGGTGCAGATGGGCAACGGCCTGAGGAACATTCCCACGTTCCTGCCGGCCCTCAACAGCCCGGCCCTGGAGGTTGACGAGCACTATCAAGTGTTCGTTGACGCTGCCTTCAACCCGAACTCTATGACCATCCAGTCCTCGCTGATTGGACCCGCGCCTCAGGAGATGCTCTCAGCCTTCATTGAACGTTGGCAGTCAGGCACGGACACCGACCTGACCGCTGGCTTGAAGAACGTGAGCAAGCAGGTGAACGACCAACTGTCGTTGGCCGGCGTTGGCTAAGGTTGGCCAATCATGAGCCTGGCGATTCGTCGTCGCCTAGCAGCATGGGGGTTCTTGACCCCCATGCTGCTAGGAATCATCATTTTCTTCATCTTCCCCCTGGTCATGACCGTGTACTACTCGTTCACCAGCTACAACATGCTCTCCCCACCCAAGTGGAACAACTTCGCCAACTGGAAGCACCTGTTTGGGAACGATCAGGTCATTGGCAAAGCCACACTTAACACGTTGTGGTTTGTCGCGGTCTTGGTTCCGGTGCGGATTGTGGGAGCCTTGTTCGTCTCCTGGATGCTGACAAAGGCCCGGCGAGCCGGCGGCGTGTTTCGCACCATCTACTATCTGCCAGCGCTGATTCCGCCAGTGGCCTCGACCGTCGCCTTCGTCTTTGTGCTTAATCCCGGTTCTGGGCCAATCGCCTCAATTCTCGGGTGGGGGCCGATCAAGACGGTGCTTTCTTGGGTTGGATTCGACAACCCAGGCTTCTTCGCCGACTCATCGTGGGCTAAGCCGGCCCACGCCTTCTTGGCCTTGTGGGTGTTGGGCGACATCATGGTGATCATCTTGGCATCGCTACTGAATGTGCCGACCGAGCAATACGAGGCGGCCGAAATTGACGGCGCTGGTGCCGCGAGACGATTCTGGTACGTCACAATTCCGAATATTCGGCCGGTGCTGTTGTTTGCGACCATCACGGGGATCATCGCGGTGTTGCAGTACTTCACCCAGCCATCGGTTGCCTCGGCCACGGCCTCAGGCAACATGCCACACGGAGCCGGAGCAGGCAAAATCATGGGCTGGCCGGAGAACTCGACACTGACGTACGGGCAGTTGCTGTACCAGAACGGTTTCTCGTATCACAATTTGGGATACGCCTCGACGATGGCGGTCATGCTATTCCTCGTGGCGGGCGTCGTGATGTTTTTCCTCTTGCGTCGCTTTAGCGACTTCAACCCGGAGGTGGCCAGTTGAACCGCCGGCGCTCACTGCCCGCACTGCTAGCTGACCACACCATCTTGGTGGCACTGGCGCTGATGTTCCTGCTGCCGTTTTGCTTCGTAATCCTGACAAGCTTCATGACATCGGCCCAGGCGGGCTCGGGCCTGTCCTGGCCCAAGTCGTGGCACCCGGAAAACTATGCCGAGGTGTTCGTCAGGCTTGATGTGTTCAAGAACTTCCTCAATTCGTTCAAGTACGCGGGGCTGTCCACGATATTCATGCTGCTTTCGTCGATTCCCGGGGCCTACGCCTTATCGCGGATCCGGTTCAGGGGTTCGCGGGTGATTTTCGTCATGATCATCTTCGCCATGTTGCTCCCGCCGCAGGTGACGGCTGTGCCGGTCTATGTGATGTTTGCTCGCCTGCACTTGACGGGAACCTTGTGGCCACTGATCCTGCCGAACTTGCTGGGAGACGCATTCTCGGTCTTCCTGCTCAGACAGTTCATGCTGACCATTCCCAAGGAATACTCCGAGGCGGCGAAGATGGACGGCTGCGGAGAGTTCCGCACTATGCTCCGTGTCATCGTGCCCATGGCCAAGCCGGGAATTGCCGCCGCCGCCATTTTCATGTTCTTCACCTGTTGGAACGACTATTTTGGTCCGCTGCTTTACACTTCCGAGGCGAAAGAGAACTGGCCAATATCATTTGCGCTAGCGACTTTCAGGGCTCAAAGATCGGCCAACTGGGACCTGACAATGGCGGCGACCATTGTCGCAATGGTGCCGGTGATCATCGTGTTCTTCATGGCGCAAAAGGTGTTTGTACAAGGGATTAACCTAACTGGGGTAAAGGGTTAGCGCCTTGGACAACCGTGAATTGCCGCGGCCACGGGCTTGCTCGGCAGCCCCTAGGAAAGACATGGGAATCTACGAGGAGCTCGGCGTTGAGCGAGTCATCAACGCGGCGGCCACGCTGACGGCGTTGGGTGGAAGCCGGATGCCATCAGTGGTGCTTGACGCGATGAGGGAGGCCGCAGGCGAGTTTGTCGACATGCACCAGCTTCAGCAAAAGGTTGGCGCCAGATTGGCCTGCTTGACCAGGAACGAAGCAGCCTACGTGGCTTCGGGCTGTGCAGCAGGCATGGTGCTGGGCATTCTTGGCTGCCGAACCGGCGGTGAGCTGGAAAAGATTGCCCGCCTTGGTTCGGGCAAGGGCCTGCCCAACGAAGTCATTATTCAAGCCGCCCACCGCAACCCGTACGACTGGGTCATCGCTCTGGCTGGTGCCCGCATGCGAACTGTAGGCAATACCCGGCAGACCTTTGATTGGGAACTCGAGTCCGCCATCGGCGATAACACCGCGGCCGTTCTGCACATTGCGGGAATCCGCTACGCCCCAGGGGCCCTGGGGTTACCCGAGGTGGTCCGCGTTGCCCACGCCCGTGGCATACCGGTGATTGTCGATGCCGCGGCCCAGCTGCCGCCGTGTAGCAACCTGTGGCATTACACCAAGGATGTTGGCGCCGATCTGGCGGTATTTAGTGGCGGCAAGGAGTTGAAGGGCCCGCAGGCTAGTGGCTTGATGGTGGGCACGACAGCCATGATCGAAGCCGCCCGGGCCAACGGGGCACCTCACCAGCGCTTTGCTCGGTCGATGAAAGCCGGCAAAGAGGAGATCGTGGGTTTGCTGGCTGCGGTTGAGCGGTATTTGGCCCTGGACCAGGTGGCCGAGCGGGCCCGCTGCGAGGCGTGGTGCTCGCGGTGGGCCCAACTGTTTTCGCCGGTGCCGGGCGTTCGAACCCAAATTGATCCCCACAATGAGGGGGGCGCGGATCTGCCCAGACTGGCTGTCGAAGTCGATGAGGCCACATTGGGGCGTGACGCTTTCACCGTGGCCGAGGAATTGTGGTCCGGCCAGCCCCGGATCGCGGTTCTAGCGACCGACAGCCGAACGCTCTACCTTGAGCCAGATTTGGTCGAGGATGACGAATGCGGCCTGGTCGGGGATCGGGTCCTGGCCTGCCTACGGGGAGGACTGGTTCATGAGGGTAAATGAGCAGGCTTGGAGGGCCGGGGCTCTGATGAGCGGTGGCCATCACACCCCGCCGCTGTGGTCGGGGCATTTGCCCAGGTCGCAAACACCCACAGGAGGGATTGGCAAGCTATGAAACTTACCGTCATTGGCGGTGGCTCGAGCTACACGCCGGAGCTGGTCGATGGCTTTGCCCGGCTGCGCCAGGTGTTTCCCTTGGACGAACTGTGTCTGTTGGATCCAGATGCCTGGCGGCTGGAACGGACCAGTGGCGTGTCTAGGCGCATGTTCCGCCACGACGACTACCAGGTGCGCGTGACCACAACCAACAACCCAGTCGCCGCCGTCGACGGCGCGGGCGTGGTGCTGTTCCAGTTGCGCGTTGGCAAACAGCCCGCCCGCCAGACCGACGAACTGTTCCCTCACTGCTGCGGCGTCCTGGGCCAAGAAACGACGGGACCCGGCGGCTTCGCCAAAGCCTTGCGTACCGTGCCGGTGGTCCTTGAGTTGGCTGAGCTGGCTCGCCGCTACGCCCTGCCAGACGCCTGGATCATCGATTTCACCAACCCGGTGGGCATTGTTACGCGCGCGCTACTGCAAGAAGGTTTTCGCGCCATCGGGCTATGCAACGTGGCGATCGGGTTCCGTCGCCACTTCGCCGATCTGCTGGGTGTTGGTTGGGACCAAGTCGAACTGGACCACGTTGGCCTCAACCACCTGACCTGGGAGCGCGGAGTCCACGTTAATGGCCTGGACCGGCTTGGCGATCTGCTGAGAGATTTCGGTGATGAAATAGCCGAAGATGTCGAATTACCCCGCTGGCTGCTCGAGGCGCAGCAGGCCGTGCCGTCCTACTACCTGAAGTACTTCTATGCCCATGACCAGGTATTCCGCAAGCAGACGGCGCCAGGCGCTGTGACCAGGGCGGAAGAAGTTATGGATCTCGAGAAGACGCTCTTCGCCAAATATGCCGATCCGACGCTTGAGACCAAGCCGCCAGAACTGGCCGAACGCGGCGGCGCGTTCTATTCGGACGCCGCTGTTGACCTATTGGCATCTTTGACATCGGACCGAGGGGATATGCAGGCGGTGAACGTTCGCAACGACGGCGTGCTGAGCTTCCTGCCCGACGATCACGTCATCGAGGTACCTGCCCGCATTGGCGCGGCCGGCGCCGACACTGCCGATTCGCCGGCTCGCCATCCAGTGTCCGATGACGCGCGTGGACTAATCGCGCATGTCGCGTCCTATGAGAGGTTGGCTCTCGAAGCCGCCATCAAGGGCGGGCGGCAGCGTGTCGTTGCGGCAATGTTGGCCCACCCGCTGGTTGGGCAATTCGAAAAGGCCGAAAAGCTGACAGACGAGCTGCTCTCGGTCAACCGTCAGTTCCTACCTTGGGCTGCCTAGTATGGCCCAGGCAGTGTTCGTCGCCGACGGCGGTGGCTCAAAGACCGATTTGGCGCTGCTCGGCCTAGACGGGTCGCTGCTGGCCCGGTCGCGGCAACCCGCCTTTCCGCCTTACGAGGTCGGGGCGGCTGGGACGGCGGAACGGCTTGACCAGGCTTTGGACAAGATGCAGGCAGAAATCATTAGCGCCACCATGCCAGGCGCCGGCCTTCCGGACGAGGTGGTCACAGTCGAAATGGCGGCGCTCTGTTTTGCCGGTCTTGACTGGGAGTATGAGAAACAAGAGTTCACTGATGCAGTGCGCGGCTATCCCTGGGCGCGGCACGGCTTGATCGTTGACACCGACACCTTCCCTTTGCTGCGAGCCGGGACTGATGAAGCCACGGCCGTGGCCGTCATCTGCGGTACCGGCATGAATTGCGTTGGCCGGGCGGCCAGCGGTGCCACCGCCTGGTTCGCTGCCATCGGTGAGGTTTCCGGCGACTGGGGCGGCGGCCGGCAGCTCGGCACAGAGGCCATTTGGCACGCCGCCCGCGCTGCCGATGGACGGGGTCCGGCCACCATCTTGCAGGAGCTGACGCCAAAGGCGCTTGGCGTCAAGTCCATGGATGAAGTCACTCTCGGCTACCATACGGGCAGTCTGGACGAGGACGCCATCCCAGAACTCTCGCCGGTAGTCTTCCAGGCGGCGCAGGCTGGTGACCAAGTGGCCTTGTCAGTTGTTGACCGGCAGGCCGAAGAGGTCGTCGCTTATGCCATGGCTGCACTCAGGCGACTCGGGGTGACCGGCCAGCCCTGCCCCATCGTGTTGGGCGGCGGTGTTCTGGCAGCCCGGCCCGAACCGTTGGTGAAGGCAATCGAGGCCAAACTGGCTATGCGTGAGCCGCTGGCCTATTCAGTGATCGTGACTGATCCGCCGGTGCTTGGCGCGGCTCTGATGGCCTTTGACGCGCTCGGTGCCAGCCCGGCGGTACTGGACGAAGTGCGCCGGTCACTGTCTGGCGCGTAGGCCCTCGACGATTGCCTTGACGTTGTTGACCGGAGCTTGGTTTATGTCCCAAGACAAAGCAAACCCGTCGGCCTTAAGGCCACCTAGGCTTTCCGCCACGTAGGCCGGAGTGATTGGTGCAACCGAGGTGCGGTTGACCTCGAAGCCAGCGTAAACCTTGGCTGAGCCCGCCACACCCCTGGCGGCGTCGAGTTCACTGTTGATAAAGCTCAGGTCGATGGCTGGCAGTCCCAGCAGTCCTTGCAGGTGAGCCTTCCGGCGGGCCCAATCGGCAGGACTACCGCCAAAGGCGGCGGCAAAACTATCCAGTTCGAACGGGATTCCGGCAGGCGCATTGGTGTTCCGGTAGAGCATTGGCTTAACGAAGTCGGCAAGCGGTGACAATGCGGCATAGTCCTGGCCAACGAAATAGGACAAGAACGGCGCGAACAGATCAAGGCCAACCAGTTTGCCACGCTCGCGGAAGCCGTCGACCAGGTCCTTGACGGAGTGCGTGACCGCCGCTGCTTTGTAGGCGAACAGGGCCGCGACGCGCTCGCAGTCAACCTCCCATCTCAGGTCTTGGTAGGCGCGCAGCCCCAGCGGGTTGTCGCCTTCGAAGGCGCCCAGCTTGGGCCTGGGGCCGAAGCGGGACACGCAAGAAGAGCAGTCGCAGGTGGCCACAGTGGCCATGCCGTCGATGAAGCTGGGAAACCTGATCTTGTCGAGGAATACGCCGTCGTAGTCCTGACTGGCGTAGACCTCATCGAAGCGGCGCAGGGTGGCGGCAACGTTGACTGGGTTGGCCGGACAACCAAAATCGAATCGTTCTCCTTCAGCTGATCTGTAGGTCTGGCTGACCGGCAACCCTTCTTGGCCAACCAGCGGCGCCAGGTCGTCCCACCCGGAGAAGACCGGCAGCCATAGGAAGACCGCTGTGCCCTGATCGCGCAGCCAAGTAGCGGTGCGCGCCGGCCAGGCCTCAGGGTTCCAGCCGATCAGGGCACAGGTCAGCGGCGCCGCCCTGTTAATCACCTCAAGCCGGCTGATAAGTGTTCGCTCGTCGATGGCGCTCGCACCGGGCGTGCCGGTCGAGATCTGAACAGCAACGTCCACTTGCCACCTCCTACCACCAACGATGCCACAGCTGACCTAGCTGGACCGGTGTCATCGCGCGCGGGATACATATAATGGGTTTTACAAATGTCGCGAGACCAGAGGTTTTGCAAAGTACGTTTCGAGGGAGGTGCCATGGAACTGGTTGCACGCGAGGAGTACCTGTCGTGGCTAACAACCTGGCGGGACAAGGACGTCATCAAGGCTGTGACTGGTGTTAGGCGGTGCGGAAAGTCCACCTTGTTGCGTCTGTTCGAGAATCACCTGCGTGCATCCGGGGTAGACGATCAACACATCATCGCGATTGACCTGGAGAACGTGGACCACCACAAATCGGCTGCCAGCTATGTAGCTCTCTACGAACATGTGATGGCTCGCGCGCCAGAATCTGGCACAACCTACGTCTTTATTGACGAGGTCCAGTTGGTCCCGGAGTTCGAAAAGGCGGTGGCCAGCCTTAGGGCTCAGGCAAATCTTGACGTGTACATCACTGGGTCGAATGCCAGCCTGCTTGCTAGCGATCTGGCCACACGGTTGACCGGTCGATATGTCGAGCTTTCGATTCTGCCGCTGTCCTTTCGCGAGTGGACATCTGGCCGGAGTCGAGTGGCATCCCTGGACGCCTACCGGCTGTTCGCTTCGTACGGCTCCTTCCCTTTCACGCTACAGCTGGAGGATCAACCGACCGCAGTAATCCAGTACCTAGGTGGCGTCCTCGACACGATCATTGGTCGAGATGTAGCTGTGCGCCGCCGGGTCGCTAACATGGCGGCGCTGTTCGATGTCGTGAGTTTCATGGCCGACAACATTGGGAACCTCACGTCACCAAGGCGGATTGCCGACACATTGACCTCAAAGGGCCGGAGAGTCACCGCGCCAACAGTCGAGAGTTACCTGGACGGACTTGCTGAGGCCTATCTGCTTTATCCAGTCAATCGGTACAACATTCGAGGCAAGCGCCGGCTGGAGAGGATCCAAAAGTACTACCTGGTTGACCCAGGCCTTCGCACGGCGATGCTGGGACGTTCAGCCCCGGATCGGGGCCGCGTGTTGGAGAATGTGATCTACCTCGAATTGCTGCGACGACACGGCAGGGTTTTCGCCGGCAAACTGGACAACTTGGAAGTGGATTTTGTGGTCGAGTGGAATGATCACACTGAATACATTCAGGTGGCAGAGACGACCGCTGATCCGGTCACCCTAGAACGCGAGTTGGCTCCGCTACGCCGCATACCAAACTTTCATCCGCGCACCCTGATCACGCTTGACCCAACAGGTCCGCACTCGTTTGATGGCATTAGCCAGGCTTACGCGCCTGAATGGCTGCACGCCGGTGAAGGACAGTCAACCGGATTCAACAGCAAAGCCTGACGCGACCTCCCAAGGCCGGGTAGGCCGGTGAAGATCTGAACAGCGACGTCCACCGCGGGTGTGCCAAGACGCAAATTGCGGTCTGAAATGCCGGTTTGACACCATGCCTAATGCAGATCTAGCACCAGGGCTAGTGCATATCTGCCCAGGGACTATCGAACGCCCTCAAGCCGGCAGACTCCCAGCCTCCAGGTAGGTTTACCGGACTCCATCGGCCTTGGCGCAATTCATGGTCAAGTCGCCGGACAGGCTCGCCGTATGGGGCAGTCAGACGTCAAGCGCCAGGTCAAGGAAGGAACGCTGTTCCCAAGGTTCGTTGCGGCCTTCCCGCCCGGCCGGACCTGGGCTCCAGGTAGAGTTTGCGGCGGGCGGTTGGTGGCATCCCGGCAAGCGAATGGTTGACATGGCGGCAAGAGGATTCCGGCCGATGGCGGTCATGGTTGCGGCAGCGCTGTGGCTGGCTGGCTGTGCACAAGCGAAGAACCAACCAGACCTGGTGGCCAAGCCGAGTGGGACCTTGCTGGCGGCCGATGGAAGGCCGGTGTTTGACGCCGAGCTGGTTGAGCGGATCGACGGTTCGACCGCCACGATCCCCCTGATGACGGCGGCGTTGCGGCTACTGCGCGGCACCGCCGACGGCATGGAGTTCAACACCACGCCTCAGGCCTATGACAACCTGATTGCCAAAAGCAAGGACGTCATCTTTGTCACCGCTCCCTCGCAGGAGGAACAGGCGGCCGCCCAGGCGGCTGGCATTGAGCTAGAAGTCATCCCAATTGTCAAAGACGCACTGATCTTCTTGGCCAACACTGCCAACCCGGTGGACGGCCTGACTGATCAGCAGGTCAAGGACATCTACAGCGGCAAAACCAGCAGCTGGAGCCAGGTTGGCGGCGCCGACCAAGACATCATTGCCTACCAGCGACCGGTCAACTCCGGCTCGCAGACCCTGTTCCTGCAGCTAGCCATGGCCGGTACCACGCCACTGGACGCGCCCGCCGAACGCAGGCCATCCGCCATGGCTGGGCTGATCGACGTGGTTTCGGGCTACGACAATTCCGAACAGGCGCTGGGCTATTCGGTTTTCTACTACACCCAGGAAATGAATGCCAAGGACAATGTCAAAGCGTTGTCCATCGACGGGGTGGATCCCACTCGCGAGACTATTGCCGACGAAACCTACCCCTACCTGACCTACTACTATGCCGTCCTGCGGGCCGATGAGCCAGCAGACTCAACCGCCCGGCAGCTTGTAGATTGGCTGTTGTCCAGCGAAGGCCAACAACTCGCCTCGGCCGCCAGCTATGTGCCGCTGGAGCAAGACAATATGGTCCCACCAGATAGCGGCTACGGCTACCAAGGCTCAACCCCGGAAAACACCACCGAGTCGAATGGCACCGGCGGGCCAAAGGGCCTGAGCGCGCCTTTTGGGCCAGATCCTTGCCCCTTTGCCGATTGCGTGGTGACCGATAGTGACGGCATGTACCTGGATGTGAAGGTACCCGGTTTTCCGAAGGCCGAGTCCGCCGCCCAGGCTTGGTTCAAAGCCTTGCCCCCGGCCAAGACGCCGGACGGGTCCAAAGGTGACATCAGCTCCTCCATCTGGCGCGTCGTTTCAACTGCCAGGGCTTCGAGAGATCTGCTGATGGTCAGCCGCAGTGTGGTTGTGCCGCTTGGCGGTGGGCCTGAGCTCACCCGCGAATCGGCGGCATTCAGGCTTCTGGATGGACACCAAATGGCGCTGTCTGATTTCTTCTACGACGGGGTCAACTACATCGACTTCATCAACCGCAACCTGCTAAACGAAGGCACCAACCAACCTCTGGCGGAGTGCATACAGGACAGCGAATGTGTATCTGGCTGGCGGACGGCCCCCTTCACCGGTCTGCCGGCCGAGTTCACGGACTTCGGATTTGGCAGATTCGGCGCACCCCACCTGTCCTTCCAGCTGCGAGAGGGCAATCCGTTCATGTTCGCCACGCTCTCGGGTGTCTCGGCTGATTCGTTTGTTGACCTGAACCTGCCCAGTGATCTCTCGCCCTATGGCGCGATTTGGCGGCTTGAACAGGTTCACCTTGGCGACATGCAGGTAGACCATGTGGTCAGGGCCTTCGAGTGTCTGGACCCCCGCGATGAGGCACTAAATCAAAGCATCGACGCTTGGGTCACCGAAACAGGTCGCGGGGGACTTGCCTGGGCCACGGTCGAAGTGGGCGATGATGGGATGACAATTGTTGTCGATTCAAACTCGCCTGAGGGTGATTCCCTAGACCAGGCCAGATTCAACTTTGTGACCGGCAAGCGGATCGACTGACCCGGTTGGACAGGGCGGCGCCACTTTGGTCCGCTCGGATGCCCCGCCCGATGGCGCAGGTTCGGTCGGGTGGGCTCAGCCAGCTTGGCTGTGGCTCCGTTCGATTAAGCCGCGCACATAGGCCGCTTGACCAACATGCTGTAGGTCGTCAGCAATGACGCTGACCAGGCGAACACCCAGCGTCACGGCCGGAGTCCATCTAGTGTCAACCACGCGATCAAGATCGTCGCCAGTGACCGAGCCAAGCAGGTCAACACTCTGCCGCCAAGTCGCCTCGTGGTAGCCGCCCAGCAGTTCCCGGCCAACACCGGACAGAGCCCCGACCTGCTTTGAGGTGTGACCATAGCCGTGCTCGGCCACATCGAAAGGCAGCGCAAACCGCTCTGCCCAGCCCTTAGCCGTCCAAGCCTGTTCGGTATCAAAGGCCTTGGCCAGGTGGTCGTCTTGCACCCTGGTCAGGTGCCAAATCAGCCAGGCGATCGAGTTAGCCTCGGGATCAACCCGGGCTCCCAAGGCCTGGTCATCGAGGCCCTCCAAAACCCGCTCGACCTCCTCGCGGATGCGTCCAAACGCGTCAATCAGTACTTCAGCGATCTGCATGGCGGTCACTTCCCAATCTCGTGTTGAGCCAGCCAGTCCTGGGCGATGGTCTTGGCCGGCAGCTGCTCGTCGACGCTGCGGGCGTTGAGCGCGATCAGTTCTTGCGGGTTCATGGCGGCACTGACCCGGTTGATGATTGAAGCCGCTTCGGCGTTGACGTTGTCACTGGCCACTGGCACCACATGTGAGGCCAGGAACAACCCCTTGGTGTCTTCGAGCGAAACCAGACCATTGGCCTTGATTGATGGGTCGGCAGTGTAAATGATGGCCAGTTGGATTTCGTTGTCCTTCAGTGCTTTGACCGTGAGCGGACCGCCGCCGTCCTCAATGGGCGTGAAGGAGGCTTCAACACCATAGGTTTCGAGCAAACCCTTGGGCCCGTTGGGCCGGGTTTCGGCCTCGGAGTTCGCGCCCAAAACCAGCGGCTCGCTCACTTTGGTCAGATCAGCAATTGTGGTCAATCCCCACTGGTCCGCAAAGGCTTCGGTGACCACATAGGAATCCTGATCGGTCGCCGGCGATTGATCGAGCAGGCGTAAGCCTTGGGGCATTACGGCCACCAACTCCTGGTAGACCGGCTCAGGCAGCTTGGCAGTAGTCTCCGGATCGAGGTACTGCAGCAGCGGGCCGGTGTACTCGGGGAACAGGTCGATCTTGCCTTGTTCGATTTCCGGCAGGTAGACCTCGCGTTGGCCAATCCGGAATTGACGGTCGACCTCGAAACCGGCTTGTTCAAGAGCCTGGGCGTATACCTCCGCGATGATTTCGCTCGAGTAGTAGTCCTGCGAACCGACCACAATGACTGGACCGGCCGCCTTGTCCGAACCGGTTGTAAGTGGGTCGGCGTTGGAACAGGCTGTCAGCCCGGCAAGGCTGAGGATTGATAGGACGGAGCTGATGGCGAGGTTACGGCGGAGCATGGCGGGTTCCTTTCCTTGCAGCGAGACTAGCCGGAATTGGCCAGATGAGGGTGGGTCACCTTGGTGGCGACCAGGCGTTGGACCGTCGCCAGGACAACCTCCATGACCAGCGCCAACAGAATGACTATGAGCGCACCGCCAACCATTTGGGCGTAGTCGCGGGTCTTCAGCCCGGCAAATAGGTACCGCCCAAGGCCCTGGTCAGCGATGTAGGCGGCCAGTGTGGCCGTGGCCACGACTTGGAGGGTGGCGGCCCTGATCCCGCCAATAATGACGGGCGCAGCTAGCGGGATTTCAACTCGCCACACGATATGGCCTTCGCGCAGGCCGATGGCGCGCGCCGCGTCGACTACAGTCGGGTCGACGGCCTGGATGCCGGCGTAGGCGCCGGCCATAAGCGAAGGTATGGCCAGTACCACCAGGGCCAAGAGTGGAGCCTTCAGCCCAATGCCCAGGCCCAGCCCAAAGAGTGTCAGCAGACCAAGGGTTGGGACCGCCCGGGCGGCCCCGGCCAGCCCAGCGATGAGGACAGCACCGCGCCGGGTGTGGCCAATGGCGATGCCGACAGGCAGGGCGAACAGGCTGGCCAGCGCCATGGCTGTGGCCGTGATAACCAGGTGTTGGCCAACCCTGGTGGGGATGCCCTGTGCCCCTACCCAGTTCGAGGTGTCTGTCAGCCAGGCGAAGGCGGCGGACCAATTGTTCATGCCGTTGCCCCTTGCCTGGAGGGCCGGCCGGCGGCCCGTGCCCAGGGCGTCAGCGCTCGCCCGCTGGCGTGTACCAACCCATCGAGTAGCGCAGCCAGGGCCATAGTGGCTAACAGTCCTGTCAGAACCTCGGCCGTGATACCGCGCTGGAAGCCGTCAGTTAGCAGCAGCCCAAGACCAGATTCGCCAATCAAGGCGCCAATGGTGACCAGTCCAACTGTGGAGACAGTCATTACGCGTATGCCAGAAACCAGCACGGGAATAGCCAATGGCAGGTTCACCCGCCAAAACAGGCTAAGCGCAGAGTGTCCAACGGCCGTGGCTGATTCTTGGGTCGCCTGGTCGACAGCGCCAAAGGCGTCCGCTGCGGTACGGACCAGCAGAGCGACCCCGTAGATGGTCAGGGCGGTAACCATGGTTTGGGGCGACCGCAGCGAGAACCCGAAGACCACGGGGATCATGATCAGCAAAGGCAGGGCCGGGATGGCATACATCAAGGTGGCCAGGCCTAGCAGGGGACGGCCCAGCCAACGCCGCCGGTGGGCCAGCCAGCCAATCGGCGTGGCGATGATAATGCTGAGCAAAATCGCCGGCAGGCTCAGGGCCAGGTGGTCAACCAACAGTCGCAAAACCTGTTGCCAGTTCAGTGTCAGCCAGGTCACGGCAGCAACCCGACTGGCCGGCCGTGGCTGTCGACGGCAATCGTCTGCCCGTCTATGCGCCGCGTCCCAAGTTGGCGCTCGGAGCTGTCGGCGCCGACAAAACTGCGCACAAACTGGTCAGCCGGTGCGGCCAAGATCGCCGCCGCGGTACCCCGTTGCGCCACCACCGCCCGCTCTCGCAACACCACAACCTCATCTGCCAAGCGGAAGGCCTCATCGACATCGTGCGTCACAAACAAAATGGTCTTGCCCAGCTCTGCCTGCAAACGCAGCAATTCGTCTTGCAGTTCGCGCCGCACAATGGGGTCGACAGCTCCAAACGGTTCATCCATCAACAAAATGTTGGGGTCGGCTGCCAGGGCCCGGGCCACGCCAACCCGCTGCTGTTGCCCGCCGGACAGCTGGCTCGGGTAGCGCCGCGCCAGGGAAAGGTCAAGGCCAACCCGCTCGAGCAGTCCTAGCGCCTGGGACCGGGCCTGACGCCGGGGTGTGCCCCGTAACAGGGGGACCGTGGCGATGTTGTCTGCCACATTTCGGTGGGGAAGTAGGCCGCCATGTTGCAGGACGTAGCCAATCGAACGGCGCAGCGCCACCGGGTTTTGGCTGCGCACGTCTTGGCCGTCGATCAAGATGGCGCCCTGTGTCGGCTCGACCATCCGGTTGACCATGCGCAGCAGGGTGGTCTTACCGGAACCAGAGGAACCAACCAGCACCACCGTGCGGTGGGCCGGGACCTGCAGCGAAAAGTCTGCGACAGCCACGGTGCCGCCCGGGTAGGTCTTGGAGACCGACCGAAACTCGATCACACCACAACCCTACGTTGACCCACCGACATGCCGCCCGGCGGCTCAGTGAGTCGGCGATCCCAAGCGGCAGAGAGGGTTGTTGCTCTGCCAGTACCGGCCCTGCCGATGGCCCGGCCAACATGCCCGCGAGCCCTTGGTCGGACCGATCAGACCCTATAAGATTGCCTTATGACACTATCGGCTTTGTACCTGAGGGCAAGGCGCAGCGAGGAGACTGCCCGGCTTCGACGTGTACTGGCACTTCGAGCGATGGTGGCCACCGGCATGAGTCAGCGCCAAATCGCCAGGCAATTGGGGATCAGCCAACCGGCAGTGAGCCAGCAGTTCAAGTTTGCTCCTGACCTCGGTGCACTGCCTCCGGAGGTTTTGGTTGAGGCAGCCTCACCCATCCTCAAGTTGATGGCTGAGGACGCGGGTTACTCGCGATTGGCGGTGTTCGGGTCGGTTGCGCGGAACGATGCCCGTCCCGACTCCGACATTGACCTGCTGGTTGAGGCTCCCCAAGGGACAGGTTCGTTCGCCTTTCTCAGATTCAAGAAACTGATCGAAGCCGTCTTGGGGCGCGAGGTTGACCTGGTCTCATACGGCGGCCTCACTGCGGGGCTTGATGACGACATTCGGCGGGAGGCGGTGTTGCTTTGATGGACCGCAAAGTGGCCGGCGCCGCCTTGGCTGGAGACGGACCAGCGGAGCGGTCGCCTCAGAACCCTGAATGACCTGCCGCGGCGCCGCCGGCGAGGGCTCGTTTGAACACGCTCATCCACAACCGCAGGAGGCCAGGGCGACATCAGGTACCTTGGCCGGCAAAGACCTTTCCAAGGGAGGAAGTGCGCCCATGCCGGAACCGCTGAAGGATATGTTCAACCCCACCTCGCTGCGGCAGTTCGCGCTGGCGATTCAGTCGGTTTGCGGGTCTTTCAAGGTTGAGGAGTTTCTCGAATCAACACTAGATGAGACCTGGGACAGCCTGGAACTTCTAGCCAGAGGCCGCCAGATCAGCACGAACTTGGGCAGATTCTTGCCCCAGGACTACCGCGCAGCTATTGGCGTATTTGACCAAGTTGTCCCTACTTACGACGGCCCGGGCCTTTTCTGCATCCCCGATTTTGTCGAGATCTACGGTCAGGAAGAAGACGACTGGGATTTCTCGGTCGCCGCCCTGGGCAGATACACCCAGTATGCGTCTTCGGAACTAGCCGTCAGGCCCTTCATCATCAAACACGAAGACCGCATGATGGCGCAGATGTATGCCTGGTCAAAGGATGAGAACGAACACTTGCGCCGGCTCGCCAGTGAAGGCTGCCGGCCCCAATTGCCGTGGGCGCCGGCCCTAACCAGTTTCAAGCAAGACCCGACCCCCATTTTGCCGATTCTGGAACAACTGAAGGCTGACCCGTCCCAATACGTGCGCCGAAGTGTGGCCAACAACCTCAACGACATCTCGAAAACTCACCCGGATTTGGTGGTGAAGCTGGCGCAGGATTGGTTTGGCGAAAATGAAGACACCAACTGGATTGTCAAGCACGCTTGCAGGACTTTGCTGAAGCAAGCCAATCGCGAGGTTCTAGCCATTTTCGGTTTTCTGGGAGCGGAGTCAATCGTCGTGGAAGGTTTCGAGTTGGGGACACAGTCCGTGCAACTTGGAGGCGACCTAGTCTTCTCTTTCGAAATTGCGGCCAAGGCCCCAACCAAGGTCAGGCTGGAGTACGCGATTGACTACGTCAAAGCCAATGGGAAGAGGAACAGGAAGATCTTCCAAATATCGGAGCTGTCGCTGAAAACTGGCGACAAGCGGCAATACAACAAGACACAATCATTCGCCGATATGAGCACAAGAAAGCACTACCCGGGAACCCACTCAATCACCCTGATCACCAACGGCGCCGAGCGGGAGGCACATGATTTCGAGGTCACTGAGTAGTCACCTAGTGGGCAAGGAAACAGGCCACCAAGCCCCAAGCTGGCCTTGGCCGGGCACCGGGCGTAGGCTGGCGACAGCCGATGCCGCCAGCGGTTTTTAAGGACCACTCATGAGCGTTCCCTATCCGATCGATCAAGCCACCGCCCAGTCCATCCTGGGCGATCCGGCGGCATCGACCGACCAGTTGATCGCGACTGCTTACCACCACCCGGCCCTGCGGCCGGCTGTAGCCGCACATCCTGGTATGACCCCGGAGTTGCTGACTTGGCTCGAGTCATTCGGCGATCCGGCCGCCTCAGCCGCTGTGGCATTGCGCCGGGCCCAATCCCAAGGGCAGGTGGCGGGGCCAACTGTGGCGCCGGCATCGGGCGGCACACCTCTCCAGCCGCCAGTCGATGCGGCGTCCCAACCAACACCAGCCAGCGGCATAACCCAACCGGCGGCGGCAGACGATACGGTGCCACCGGCCGTACCAGCTACCAGGGCCGATGCCGGCAGCGCGGCCAGGCGAAGCCGGTCGCGTAAGCGCGGCAAAGGTTTGCGGATCACTTTGCTTGTGGTCGCAGTGGTGGTGCTGGCGGCGGCGGTCGTGGCAGCGCTGTTTTGGATTGGCGTTTTGGGTGGAGACGGTTCGAACCAAAGCCCAAACACCCCCAGGGCCAAAGCCACAGAACTATCCGCCGATGAAAAAGCGGCCGAGGAATACTATGCCTTGCGCGAGTCCATGGCCCAGGCCACACCGGATGAGTTCTACTCCTCACAGTTCACTCGCGAGCAGCGGATTCTGTTCGCCATGGACCGACTAGCCAACCCGTGGGTGCCAACTGATGACCGTACTGGCTGCGACAATGCCGAGTCTTGGCCCTATTCTGACGACGCCTTCAACCCAATCCAGATTGCAGCCAAAGACAACAGCCCTGAACAGATTTGGGGCCAGTACGTCTTCAAATACGAAGCCAGTTACACCGTCTGCGCCCAAGTGCCAGATAGCGCCGACCCGGAGGCCACTAAAGCGACCGTACATGTCAGCGAATCGCTGAAGATGCTGGCCGGCATTCTCTACTACGGCAACGTCGACGAGGGCACCATTGCCGGGGGCGACTATTTCGAACTCCAGCGGCAAGCCCTGGAAATAACCGCGGCCAATCGAAGCCTCTTTGACCATGGCACACACAATGACCGGTTTGTTCAAGCCGATGACCCGGACTTCCCAGGTGAACTGCTAAGTGACACCGACACAGCTGGTAACCCAATCGAGTACGTCGATTTGCCTATCTCCACCGGTACGGCCTACCGCTTCCACTGGGTCGAGGTGCCAGGCCTGTCGGTTGTGAGCCAGGACAACGGTGGCCAGCCCATCACCGGTACCTGGATGCTGGCCAGTACCTGGCAGTAGCGCCCGGACCCAGCGCGGATCTGGGACAAATCTGACTCAGGCTGTTACCTTTTGGCCACCTAGATGGAGTTATCGGTAGACCAGGAGGTGCCGATGAGCCAGATCCCCGCCAGGGACGCCCAAGTGGAAGGTGCCGCGCCTCCGCTCGGCACAGGCGAGGTGGTGCAGCGCTACCAGGACATGGTCTACGGGATTGCGCTGACGCACACCAGCTGCCAGGGCGACGCCGACGATGTTTTCCAGGAAGTCTTCCTGGCCTATCACCGCAAGCAGCCCGAATGCCGCAGCGAAGAGCACCGCAAGGCCTGGTTGATTAGAACGGCGCTGATCTGTGCGCGGCGCATGGCGGCCGATTCTTGGCGCACCCGAGTGGTGCCGCTTTCGACCGAGGATCTCGACGCCATGCCGGCGGTTTTCCAATTCGCCACAGAGCAACAAGACGCCATTTTCCGGGCGCTTTGCTCATTGCCGTTGTCCTACAGGACCGTTTTGTACTTGTTCTATTTCGCCGACCACCCGGCCGCCCAAATCGCCCAGGAGCTTGAGCTAGAGCTGGGCGCGGTCAAAATGCGGCTGTCCAGGGGGCGAAAGCTGATGCGTGAAGGCTTGGGGGAGCTGTTCGATGAATGACAAAATCTTCCGCGATATGGCGGAGCAAATGAAGCCAAGTGATGACCTGGTGGGCGGCCTAATGGGGCGGTTGGACCAGCTTGATCAGACCTCGAAAGGGGGCCAGCCTGAACCAAAACAGCCGGTAATCGCAGCCAAGGCGTCAAAGTGGTGGCGCTCGACCGCCGTGCCGTGGTTTGCCGCGGCCGCCTGCCTGGCGCTGGCGGCCGGCGTTGGAGTCTGGGCCGTCTCGCGCCCGCCGGTGGTGGGGGGCACCGGCCTGATGGCGGCGGGCGGCCCGGCTTCAACGATTGAGGTGGTGCCGGCGGCGGCCTATGCCGATGTTTACGAAGCGGTCGAGGCCGCCTTGGCGAATCAGGCCGCCGGCCGAGGCAGGGGAGGGGACCTTGACGGTGTGCCCTTCAACGGCGAGCGGGATTTTGTCGCCGACGCCGCCCCAGGCGCCGGCCAGGGTGCCGCCCAGGACTACCGTCTAACACCCACTGGCCAGGGCGAACAGTACCAATTCTCTCTAACCAACACCCAGGTGGCTGGTATCGATGAGGGTGACATTGTCAAAACAGACGGCAAAGCCTTGTACGTCGCCTCAGGCGCCCGGGTAGAGATTCTCTTGCCCGATGGCGCCAACACCCGTCAGGTGGCCACCATCGACACGGCTTTGGCTGAGTCGACCGTGCCTGGCGCAGTCTTGGACATGATGCTGAGCGGCGACACTTTGGTGGTCTTCACCCAGGCCTACGAGGTTGACGCGTCTGCCATTAGCGGCAACCAGGACACCGTCTACGTGCCGTACCAGGTCGAACAAACGGTGGCGGCCTTGTACAACGTCTCCGACCCGGCCAGTCCGGAACTGATCACCTACTTTGGGCAATCCGGTTCCTACGCCAGCTCACGTTTGGTAGGCAACGTGCTCTACCTGGTGAGCGACTATTCGCTCAATGACACCGACCAACTGGACCAAGCCGACCCATCCACCTATGTGCCTATGATCCATGACGGCGAGGTGGCCAGTGCGATGGTGCCCGATGACATTCTTCTGGTCACCCCGGCCGAGCAAGCCCGCTACGCCGTCGCTAGTGCCATCGACCTGGCCGCGACCGAACGCCTCAGTGCGCAAACGGTTCTGGCTGGTGCAGAGACTATCTACATGAGCCCGGACAACCTATTCCTGGCTGCCACCATTTGGAACGGTCAGTTGGCGTGGGGCGCGGACGGTGAGGCGACCTACGAAGGGCCAATCACGACTATTGTCCGCCTGGCCCTGAACGAAGGACAACTGGCGGCGGCCGCGCAGGATGCGGTTCCAGGGCAACTGCTCAACCAGTTCTCTTTGGATGAAAGGGACGGTTTCCTACGCCTGGCGGTGGACGTAACCGGGTTTGACGGCGAACAATGGCTCCGTCAGGTCTCGTTGTATGTCTTGGACAGCGATTTGGCAGTGGTTGGTTTGGTCGACAACCTAGCCCAAGACGAGACGGTCAAATCTGTCCGGTTTGACGGTGAAGTTGGCTACGTGGTGACCTTCAGGCAAACCGACCCGCTTTTCGCTGTCGATTTGAGCCAGCCAAGCCAGCCTGAAGTCATGAGTGCCTTGAAGATTCCCGGTTTCAGTGCCTACCTCCACCCCTGGGCCGAAGGTAAGCTGCTAGGCCTGGGTGTTGACGGAGACGAAGACGGCAGAACCGATGGCCTCAAACTCGCCATGTTCGACACTTCAGATCCATATGCGGTCGACCTGATTGCCGGCAAGCATCTGGCGGCGTCTGGTTCTGAGGCCTTGGACAACCACAAGGCCGTGCTCGTTGACACCGAGCAAAGCCTGATCGGCTTCCCAACTTGGTCCTATGACTCCAGTGGAGGCTACAAGTACAGCTATGTGGTCTACTCCTACGACCCAGACAGCGGCTTTTGGCGGCTCAAAGACCTGCCGGTTCCAACCGCGCAAGCCGGGCCCGCCAACAGCTACGGCTGCGGCGACCTGGACTGGGGCAGTTGCGCCGCCGCCCAAATGGATGTGGCAATTCGCGGTCTGCTGATCGACGAATGGCTCGTTGTGGCCACCGCCGCCGGCGTTGACGTCTACTCGATGGACTCCTTTGACCAGATCGCCAGCGTCGAGCTAGGTGGCCGCTGACCGGTCGCCAACCAGGCTCAAGGCGCGTCATTGACAAACCCACCTGGAGGCCGTCAACCGGCGGCCTCCAGGTCACGTCCATAGGCCTGGCGTAGCGCTGGCGCGAAATCTGCCAGTTCGGCTGCGGCCAGGAAAGCCGAGCGCATGGTCTGGTGGCCGGCCATACCCCGGCCGGCAATATCAAAGGCAGTGCCATGGTCAACTGAGGTCCTCAAGATAGGCAAGCCCACAGTCACCGAAATGGTGCCATCAAAGTCAAAGGTTTTCGAGGCGATATGACCCTGGTCGTGGTACTGCGCCAAAACAGCGTCGTACTCTCCCATTAGACCTAGGTGGAAAACCGAGTCCGCCGGAATCGGTCCCTCCACATTCAGGCCCTCTTGCTGGGCCGCCGCCACAGCCGGTCCAATCGACTTGATTTCTTCATCGCCAAAGGCACCGCCCTCGCCGCCGTGCGGGTTAAGCGCCGCCACCGCCAAGCGGGCCTCGTCAAACCCAAATACCCCCAGGGCCTTGACCGCCCGCCTAAGCGAGGCCAGTTGTGCTTCCAGAGTGATGGCGTCAACCGCCCGCCGCAGTGACAGGTGCCGGGTGGCGAAAAAGATGCGCAACTGGTGGAACGGTGCATGGGTGCGGCGGACCACAAACATGGTGTCCTGCTCTGTCGCGCCGGTCAGCGCACCAAGCATCTCGGTGTGCCCCAGGTGCTCCGAGCCCGCCAACCAAATGGCTTCTTTGTTGATCGGTCCGGTTACAACACCATCAACCAAGCCGTCCAGCGCCGCCCGGGTAGCTGTCTCGATCGCCGTGACGGCTGCCTGCCCGGCCCGCTGACTGACCTGGCCCCAAGGTGGTGGGTCGTCACCGACCACTTCGATATCAAAAACGTCGACCACGCCCGGTGCGGCCTGCCCGTCCCAGCGGTCAACCGCCCGCAGCTCAACGGCAAGACCCGCAGCCGCCCTGGCCCGGTCCATTACCGCCAGGTCACCAACCGCAATACCGTGGGCCAGTGATCCATCGGAGAACTCGGCCAGGGTTCTCAAAGCGATTTCCGGGCCAATTCCGGCCGGATCGCCAATGCTCAGGGCCAGTACGGGTGGGTTCATTGGGCCATCTCCTTATTTCTTGGTGGCCTGGAGTCGTTCGGTTATGCCAAGGTGGCTGCGCTCGCTGGCGACAACCTCTAACCCCAGGTCAGTGGCGGTTTTCAGGGGGCGGCGAGTGTAGTGTTCGCCGCTTAGGGGCACAGAGACTATCTCAACTAGTCGTTGAGCCAATCCGATTAGGCGGTTGGAGGATTTGATGTGGTCCACTAGCAGCAGCCTGCCACCGGGTTTGAGGACCCGAGCCATCTCCGAGACAGCCTTGACCTCATCTTCGACGCAGCACAAGGTCCAGGTGCTAATAACGCAGTCGAATTGGCCGTCCGCAAAAGGCAGGGCCTGGGCGTTGGCCACTTGAAGGTGAACCTGACGCCCCAAAGTGGCGGCGGCGGCCCGGGAGGTTTGGACCATTTTGGGGGCGAAGTCCAGTGCGGTCAGGGTGATGTCTGGGCCCAAGTAGGCGAAGTTGGCGCCGGTGCCACAGCCCACCTCTAGGGTCGCGCCAACCGCCCTGGCACAGATCCAGCGACGATTCGGCCCAAAGTATTTGGCCTCGCTGCGAGGTGAAGCCCAGCCGCGGGCCCGTCTATCCCACAGCGCGCTGAGCCGTTGGCTTCTTGGCATACAACCCGTTCCTTGAGGTCGTGACCTGGTCAGTGGCCAGGGCGACGCCCACTGCCTCGTCCCGTGTTTCTTTGGGTCAGCGCCGCGCGCCGAAACGAGTCAACACGGCTGAAACCTGTCGTTGACAGGCTCTAAGAGTCTACGGGTCAAGGCCTGGCCAGTGGCCTAGCAGTTAGGCTGGCATTGTGCTCCTCGCCTCGACGCCGGCCGCCACCATCCGGCAAACCTCGGTTTCTGCCATGGACAACAACGTCTTTTTGCTGACCTCGAAGTCAACCGGCCAACAGATCCTGATCGATGCGGCCGCAGACCCGCCGGCCATAAAACGCCTGATCGCTGAAGCGGCCGATGACGGCCCATCGGCGGGCACAACCGGTCGGGTTTTCGTTGGCTCACCTGATTCCACCAATGTCGAAACAGTGGCTACCGCCCCTGCCTCGACCCCCGAAGTGGCCTTGATTGTTACCACCCACTGTCATTTTGACCACATTGGGGCCTTGGCCGATATGGCCAAGACCACCGGTGCCCGGCTGGCAGCTGGCAAAGCTGACATTGCCAAAATCGAGGCCCAAACCGGTTTGAGCGGGATCGAACCGGTTGATCACGGCCAGAGCCTGTCGGTGCCCGGCCTGGACCTGAAGGTGATCGCCATTCGCGGCCACACACCTGGATCCATCGTTTTGGACTTTTCCGAGGTGGGCCAGGTGACACAGCTTTTCACCGGGGACTCGTTGTTCCCCGGTGGGGTTGGCAACACCTGGGGCGATGCCGCCGCCTTCGCCTCAATGCTGGCCGATATCAAGGACCGGCTGTTTGCGAAATATCCTGGATCGGCCCTGGTCCACCCTGGCCATGGCCAGTCCACCACGATTGGGGCCGAACGCCCAATGGCGGACTTATGGGCCCTGCGCGGCTGGTGACCAGGCCGTCCCACCCGAGTAACAGCCAGGCAAACCGGACCCGGCGAGGCGCCTTGGCACCGCCACCTAGGCAGTTGTCCGCCGGGTCATGCTGCCCGGCGCTCCGGTTTTCGGCCACAGCCTCGTTGGCCCTGGATGAGGTGGCAAACCGCTCGTCACTTGGCCAAGGCGGTTGTTAGCTGACCGGTTCCTGGTGCAGTTCTTCGCGTTGAGCGTGGGCCATTCTGACCGACTGGATCCGAGCCCAGACCACTGGGGCAACTGCCAAAACGCCTGCCAACAGGGCTGCGGCTGTGCGCAGGGCGTGGTTGGCGTTGGCATTGAGCGACATAGTTACCACCACTGGGGCAACTAGCACCGAGACTAGGTTCATCACCTTGATCAGCGGGTTGATGGCCGGGCCGGCCGTGTCCTTGAACGGGTCACCGACAGTGTCGCCTATGACCGTGGCAGAGTGGGCGTCGGTGCCTTTGCCACCAAACATGCCGTCCTCGACCAATTTCTTGGCGTTGTCCCAAGCCCCGCCGGAATTGGCCAGGAAAATGGCCATGACCAGGCCGGTGCAAATGGCCCCGGCCAAGAACCCGGCCAAAGGACCAACACCTAGGCCCAAGCCCACCGCAATTGGCGCAAAGGCGGCCAACATGCCTGGTGCCAGCAGCTCGCGCAGCGAATCACGGGTGCAAATGTCGACCACTTCGGAGTAGTTCGGCTTAACCTCACCGGTCATGATGCCGGGATTCTCTTTGAACTGCCGCCGCACCACCAGCACAATGGCGCCGGCCGCACGGGTCACAGCGTCGATGGCCAAGCCAGAGAACAAGAAGACGGTGGCGGCACCCAGGATCACGCCGACCAGTGTGATGGGCTGGATGATCTGGTAGTTCTGCATGGCATCAAGGAACAGGTGCGGGCCTAGATCGGCCGTCTTTTCCAGCTTCTCCATGGCGGTTTGAACCGCATCGTTATACGAGCCGAACAAGGCGGTGGCTGCCAGCACGGCCGTGGCAATGGCGATGCCTTTGGTGATGGCTTTGGTGGTGTTGCCGACCGCGTCCAGGTCGGTCAGCACTTTGGCGCCTTCTGCGCTGACGTCGCCGGACATCTCGGCGATGCCCTGGGCGTTGTCACTGACCGGGCCAAAGGTGTCCATGGCCACAATCACGCCCACCGTGGTCAGCAGGCCGCAGCCGGCCAACGCCACCAGGAACAGGGCCAGGATCATATTGCCGCCGGAAAGCAGGAAAATCCCGCAAAGGGCCGCCGCAATCACGCCGGCGGTGTATACGGCGGATTCGAAGCCAACACCAACCCCAGCCAAAACCACAGTGGCCGGACCGGTGCGCGAAGTCTTGGCGACATGCTGCACCGGACGTTTGTCGGTGCCGGTGAAATAGCCGGTCAGCCACAAGATCGCCCCGGCCAACACAATGCCAATGACGACCGCGCCAATCACCGGCCAACGCGGATCACTGGCTAGGCCTTCCAGGCGCTCGTTATTGAAATCGGCGAAGCTGGCTGGCAAGAAGATAAAAGCGGCCGCCGCAACCAGGACGGCGCTGATCAGAGCCGAAAGGTAGAAGCCCCGGTAAATCGCCCTGAGCCCGGATTCGTTGCCGCGTACTCGGGTGATCCAGACCCCCAGGGCCGCCGTGATGGCGCCAATCGCCGGCACTATCAGCGGGAAGGTCAAACCATCCGCCCCGAAGGCGGCCTTGCCCAGGATCAGCGCCGCCACCAAGGTAACGGCATAGGACTCAAACAGATCGGCCGCCATTCCGGCGCAGTCACCGACATTGTCGCCGACATTGTCGGCAATGGTGGCGGCGTTGCGCGGGTCGTCTTCAGGAATACCCTGCTCAACTTTTCCTACCAGGTCCGCGCCGACATCGGCCGCTTTGGTAAAGATGCCGCCGCCAACCCGCATAAACATGGCCAGCAGGGCGGCGCCAAAACCAAAGCCTTCAAGCACATAAGGGGCGTTCGAGCGGAACGACAGCACGGCCGTGGCCGCCCCGAGCAAACCCAGCCCCACTGTGCAAAGTCCAACTACACCGCCGGTCCTGAAAGCCAACATGGCGCCCCGGGTGCGCCCGCCGTCCTCATTGGCGGCCGCAGCCACCCGGACGTTGGCTCTAACCGCCAGCCACATGCCGAGGTAGCCAATGGTGGCCGAAAAGCCAGCTCCCAGCAGGAAAGCGACCGAGCGGCCAATGCGGACCGAGGCATCGCCCGGTAACAGGGAGATCAGAATCACCACGATCACCACCAAAGGCGCCAGGGTTCTAAACTGGCGCGTCAAATAGGCGGTAGCACCCTGCTGGACGGCGGCGGCGATCTCCTGCATTTTTTCGGTGCCTTGACCGGCCGCCAGCACTTGGCGGCGCAGGAAAAACGCCATCACCAGTGCGGCTAAGGCAATGATGATGACCGCCCCGGCTATGACCAGGTGCTTGTTGTCGACGGTAATTGTCGTGGTGGAATCTGCGGCCTGGAGGGCCGCAGCTAGGTTGGCTTGCTGCATTTGGGGCTCCTGTACGCCTGGTAAGCGCCGGCAGTGCGGGGTTTCCTATTTGTTATTGTCAACGGTCCGGAGGTTTCAGCACCTCTGGACCGCCGGGTCAATTATGCCCGGTATTGGTTTGGGCGCTAGTGCCGCGCGCCAATTCATGGGACTTTTTCGCCCTGGGGGCCTGGTCAGCGCGGATAGAGGTTCGGGAACAAGTACAGGGCCAAATCCGTTGAATTGCCAAAGGCCAGGGAGGCAAGTCAGGAGAATCAGAGGGTCGGCACTACCGGGTGGTCGCTTGCGCGTCCGGGAGGTCCGGATCTCGGTACTTCGGGTTTTCATCCACTTCGGGACACACCGAACCTTGTCGCAATTGAAGATGTCCTCAGATCCCTTCTAAAGCGGGTCGGGGATCGGCGTCGGACCGCTGGTCTTAGGTCACTTTTTCGGTGGCCGGACCTGCCCGTCGCTGTTTTGTCTCAGCGGCGGGCAGCGTCGTCGGTGGCCTAGGCGTACTGGTCTGGCGGGAAGTTGTCGTAGACGTAGTCGAGATCCTTGTCGCCGCGCCCAGACAGGTTGACCAGAATCGACTCATACGGCCGGCGCTGGGCTAGTTCGGTGGCGAAGGCCACGGCGTGGGCCGATTCAAGCGCCGGAATGATCCCCTCAAGCCGGCTGAGTTGATAGAACGCCGTAATGGCATCCATATCAGTGGCGCCGGCGCTGTGCGTGCGCTCTAGCGTCTTGTTGAGGAAAGCGTGTTCTGGGCCAACACCGGGGTAGTCCAAACCAGAGGCGACGGAATGGACGTGGGCCGGGGTTCCGGCTTGGTCCTCAAGCACAAAAGTTTTGAAGCCGTGGATGACCCCAGGGTGGCCAAAGGTCAAGGTCGCGGCGTTGTCGCCGAGCCCGGGACCGGTTCCGAGCGGCTCGACCCCCCAAAGCTCGGTCGGGTCGTCCAAGAATCCGGAAAAGATGCCCATGGCGTTTGAGCCGCCGCCCACACAAGCCACCACATGGTCCGGCAGCCAGCCGGTCATTTCCTGGAACTGCTGGCGGGCTTCGATTCCAACGACGGCCTGGAAATCCCGCACCATCAGGGGGAACGGGTGTGGGCCCACGACCGAACCAATGGCGTACATGGTGTTGATCGGATCCTCCAACCAAGCCTCAAAGGCCGAATCGACCGCTTCTTTGAGCGTGCGCTGGCCAAAAGAAACCGGCACTACTTTGGCGCCTAGCACCTTCATCCGGATGACGTTGGGGTGCTCCTTGACAATGTCGACCTCGCCCATGTGGATCTCGCACTCCAGTCCAAAAAAGGCGGCGGCGGTGGCCAGGGCCACGCCATGCTGGCCGGCCCCGGTTTCCGCAATCAGCTTCTTCTTGCCCAGGTAGCTGGCCAGTAGAGCCTCGCCCATGCAGTGGTTGAGCTTGTGGGCGCCGGTGTGGTTGAGGTCCTCGCGTTTGAAGTAGATGCGGGCGCCGCCAACTTGTTCGGTCAATCGCTTGGCGTAGTAGACCGGCGTTGGCCGGCCCTGGAAGTGGGCGCGAATATCGCGCAGCTTCATAATGAAGTCGTGGGAGTTGCCGATGGTTTGGTAGGCGCGGTAGGTCCGTTCCATTTCCTCGGCCAAGTTTGGCGGCACCTCCATGCCGCCATAGGCGCCAAAGTAGCCATCTTGGTCGGGGTACTGGCGCAGATATGGTTTGTCCGGCATGGTTTTGCTGCTTTCCGTGTTCTTTTCGAGTTGGTTTTTGGCCAGGGAGATCCTATCGGCTGGCGAGGGGGCCCTTAGCCGCCCGGCCTGCTAGATGGGGTGCCGGCAGCCCATTTGGGCGTGGTAGGTTGGCCGGTTGGCAGCGGACCGCTAGCCAGCCATTGGCTGACCGGGCGGCCCCTGGCGTGAGAGCTAGGCGGAGGAGGGGCCATGAAGATTGGTGTTCCAAAAGAAGTCAAGAGTCAGGAAAACCGGGTCGGGATGACGCCATCGGGCGTACATCACCTGGTAGAACGCGGCCACGAGGTGCTGGTGCAGACTGGCGCGGGCGCCGGTTCACGTATCGCCGATGCCGAATTCCTCGGCGCCGGGGCCAAGCTGGCCGGGGTTGATGACGTTTGGGCGGATGCTGACCTGATCGTGAAGGTGAAAGAGCCAATCGCCTCGGAGTACCACTACTTGCGTCCGGGTCAAACCGTGTTCACTTACCTCCACCTGGCGGCCGACAAACCGCAAACCGAAGCGCTGATGTCTTCCGGTACAACTTCGATCGCTTACGAGACTGTCGAGCTTGATGATGGCTCGTTGCCACTGCTTTCGCCCATGTCCGAGGTGGCCGGCCGGATGTCGCTGATAGTCGGGTCACATGCCATGTTGCGTCACTTCGGTGGCCGCGGCGCCCTGGTGCCCGGTGTGCCTGGCGTGGCTCCGGCCAAAGTGGTGGTGTTGGGGGCCGGTGTGGCCGGCGGCAACGCCGCCCAGATGGCCCATGGCCTCAGGGCCGATGTGACTGTGCTGGACGTCAACCTCGAACGCCTGGTCCAACTCGACAAGGAGTTCGACGGCCACCTCAAGACGCTGTTCTCGACCGGCTACTCGGTCCGCCAAGCGGTGGCGGACGCCGATATTGTGATCGGCTCGGTGCTGGTGACGGGCGGTCGCGCCCCGTGCCTGGTGACGCACGAAATGATGCTGGAAGCCAAGGCCGGGTCGGTTTGGGTCGACATCTCTGTTGACCAAGGCGGCTGTTTCGAGGACACCCATCCAACTACGCACGCCGAGCCGACCTATCAGGTGGGCGAAGCGGTTGTCTATGCGGTTGGCAATATGCCCGGCGCCGTGCCGATCAGCTCGACCTACGCCTTGACCAACGCCACCTTGCGATATGTCACCGACCTGGCTGACCGCGGCTGGCGTGAGGCTATGGTGGCCAACCCGGCGCTGGCTCGCGGCCTGTCCACTCACGGTGGCGCGCTGACCTGCGCCCCGGTGGGCGAATTCTGGGGCTTCGACTCAACGCCGGTCGAATCCGTGTTGGCCTAGGTAATGCCTGACAGCTCGCTCCAAGGCGCCAACGCGCCGCTGGGCGGGGCCGGCCTTGAGTTGAAGTCTTCCTTACAGGCTTCGCTACGGGGCGTCCGGCAGGATTTGTTGGCCAAACTCGACCCTCTGGGCGAGTACGACATCCGGCGCCCGATGACGCCTACCGGCACCAATCTGCTGGGCTTGGTCAAACACGTTGGGGTAGTTAGTCTGGGCTACCTCTCCCAGGTGTTTGGCCGGGAAGCGGGCGTCGACGTGGCTGCGATTATGAGTGATGACGAAGCAGATTTGTGGGTCAAGGCCAGCGAATCCCGTCAAAGCATTCTTGACCTCTACGCCCACGCCGCCCAGGTCAGTGACGCCACCATTGATGCCCTTGACTTGGACTCAACTGGAGTAGTGCCATGGTGGCCGCCTGACAGGCGGAACGTGACCCTGCAGGTCGTCTTGGTTCATTTGATCCAAGAGGTCTCCCGGCATTGCGGCCAGGCCGACATTATCAGGGAGATGATTGACGGCCAGGCCGGCCGCTTCCCCGGTGACCCTAGCCTGCCGCAGTGGAACAAAGACGATTGGTCCGCCCACTGCCGCCGGATCGAGCAAGCCGCCCGCGCCGCCGCCTAGCGGTTGTCGAGTCGCAGACCGTAAGGTAGACTGCCTTACGATAGGGAGGTGCGATGACAACACTTCAGATCACGGCAAAAGGCCAAATCACGCTGAAGAAGGCCGTCCTTGAAGCCTTGGGCGCGAAACCGGGTGACAAAGTTGATGTGGAACCGGCGCTGGGGGGCGGGGTCACCCTGCGGCCTGTCCGCAAGACCGGGTCGTTTGCCGATGTCTACTGTAGGCATTCCGGCAGTGTCAGTGAGCCGGTCAGCATTGAAGAAATGAACGAGGTCATCGCCGCCGGCTGGGCGGGGGAGCTTTGAACCTGATCGCCGACACCAACCTGCTGGTTAGGATGATCGTTGGCGACGATCAGCACCAGGCTGAAGCGGCCCTGCATCTGCTTGAACGTGCCCAAATCGTAATCCTGCCGACTGCTGCCTTGTGCGAGTTGTGTTGGGTCTTGGGTCGAACTTACAAACTGACCGCCGCGCAACTGGAAGCCGCCATTCGGGATTTGGTTTTTGCCGCAAACGCGGTGGTGGACGACCGTGCCGTCGGGGCGGGCCTGGTGGTTTTGGCCAACGGCGGAGATTTTGCCGACGGAGCCATCGCGGCGTCCGGCCTGGGGCAAGGCGGCGAGCAGTTTGTCACGTTTGACAGGCAAGCCGCCAAGCTGGTGGCCGATGCCGGCATCCCCACCCGTCTGTTGGATTGACTTGATGGTCGGCGGAGCTCGCCTGTCGTCGGCACGCCCCAGAGTCCGGTTGCCGGCCAGCTCCTAGGCCGCAATGTGGTTGCAGATCTCGTTTGCCTTTGTCTTGTAGTCCTCAAGCCAGACTGACACAGCCTCGCGCAATTCTGAGGCAGCCTGGGCAGCCTGGGCTTCGGCCTCTTGAGCCTGGGGTGCATCCAAACCCCGCAAGCAAATCATCGCGTTTTCAAGATGTGAGAGGCATTCTGTCATGTGCATTGCCAAATTGCTCACCTGCGAGGTCAGGCCTTGCAGTGCGATGGCGGCGCTTTGCAGATCATTCATCTTGATCTGGCACCCAAATGGTCGTGTCCACCTCGCTGGCCAGGCTAGTGGCCCGCTGGATGGCAGTCTGGGCACGGAGCAGGCAGGCCAGCGTGTTGGATGAATCGGCTAGCAGCTTGTCACCAGTGTGGTGGCCCCGGCCCACTGACACCCCGGTGCCGCTCTCAATCCGGGATGTAAGGACATGGGAATATGAGCAAACGTCGATGGCTCTTGACAGGTAGTCCAAAGCCTGTTGTTTGAGGCTTTCGGCCTGTTGATTAACCTCCCAACCCAAGGCGCGGCGCTACTTTGTGAGGTCCTGTATGAACTGGTCAATGGTCGACTTGAGGGTGGCCAAGCGGGCAGCTGATTCGCGCAGAGTGCGCTCGGCCTGCCCCACCTGCCGAACGGCGTCCTCACCGGTTCGTGAGCCTCTCACGGTGGCGGCAAGTTGCGAGGCATGGGTCTTGATGGCCTCGGCGCAAAGTGACGTGCGTTGCTGGGCGGTTTCTGCCGACTGGCCAATTCGGTAGGCCGCGTTGGCAATGTCTTGGATTGATGCCATGAGTGGTGCCCCTTCCCTAAATTGCCCGGACTCGGTCAAGTGCGTTTGACGCCTGGCTCAAGCCAGACAACGACGACCTCAGTGACGATTCGACTTGTGACAGTGCGTCAAGCATCCTTTGGTCATAGCCCTTGGTACTGCCTTTGAGTTCAGACCTGACAAGCTGCATCGTTTCACTGTTGGCCTTCTGAAAGTCGTTGATCAGCCTGGTTTGGTCCTGGATGGCCCTTTGCAGCGCGGCAATCTGTTGGATGGTGTCTTGCAGCGACATTCCGCCTCCTTGTGCTGTGGTGTGGCCGATGCCGGCCTCGGTCGTCTGGTCTGTCCCAACAGCAGCCATGTAGGTGGCGTCAGGCCCAAGTCGTTGTGCCGCCTTTTCCCTAGCCGGGTTGGGTCGGTCTTGGGGTGGTTGGCCTTCATAGGTGCGGCCTGGGTCGCGTTCTCGGTCGTAACTCATGTTTGGGCTCTCGCTGTGTCGACTAGCGTCGGATCAAGCAGTGAGTAGGGGATGACCCGAATGGCCTCTGGCAGTTCGGTCGAGTCCCACGCCAGCATTCGGTTGTCGGCTGGCTTCCAGTCGAGAAGTGGGTCAGACATCAACTGCTTGGCAGATTGGGCGTCAAGTCGCAACCCCAGACGGATGTCAAAGGCGCTCTCGCCGCCATAGCCAATGTGCTCCCGGAAGGCGTCAAGCTTGAGCCACCAGCCAATGAAATGAACCCCACTGGTTGGGCCCGTCTGAACGAGGTCCGGAAACTCTGCAGGCATCGCGCGGATTCGGTCCATGCCCAGCCCAATGACGACCAGGTCTTGGGCATCCTGCCGTTGCGGGAGGCTACCGGCCAGGTTGGCGATGAATTGCTCGACTTCGGGTCTTGGCACAACTGTTAGGTCGGCGCTAAGGCCCGTCATGGCCTGGGTAAAGACGGCGTGGGTGTTGTCCCAAGAGGCGTTGGCTTCGAGACAATCAAGCACCACAAAACGGCTATCGGGACGCTGAACCGCCAGTGACAGGGCGATGTTTTCGATCTCGATGACGGCCTCGCCGGCTCCAACAAGGACAATATTTCGACCTATGTCCCGGCCGAAGGGCACTTCCAGTGGGTGAGCGTCCACTTCGATGCGGGAACCCAATAAGACGGTGGCTTGGGTCTGGTGCGACGGTCGAGTCCGCGTGGGCAAATCATCAGCCAAAGACCGCCTGCGCTCACCCGCGAACACAAACGGCGGCCTGGACTGACCCCTGGAATCCAGCCACCAGTCGTTTCTCAGCCGGCCAAACAACGACTCGTCTGCAAAGGCAATCGAAGTCTTTCTGTTGGCTGAGATGTCGCCGTAGTCCTGGTTGACAACCGCCTCGCGAGCCCTGAGGTGAGCCGCGGCATCGTTCCTTGGCCCCAAGGTGGCGTGTGATTCTGCCAGCGAATTCTTCAGGGCAACTCGGACGGGGACCTGGCCAAATAGGCCCTCGCCAACCGAGCCCGCCAACGAGAGGTTTCCGCCAATGGTCTGTGACGCCAAGATCACATGAATCCCGCAAGCCCTAAACAGCCTGACGCCCCTGACCAGTAAGTCAGCTATTTCGTCGGAAACCTTGTCCCGCTCGGCAAACATCATCTGGAACTCGTCGATGATTACGACAATGCGCGGCATGGGCTGCCCTGAATTGAGGTGCCGAAAATGCCGAAGGTCTTGAACGCCAGCCTCCTTGAAAGCCTTCATTCTGGACCTGTAAATGCCGAACAGCCGCCGCAAGACGCTGAGACCAAACTCTCGGTCCGCCTCCAGTCCCAACACGCGGGCATGGGGCAAGTACAACCCGGTGGCTGGGTCGGAAAACGGCTGAAGCGTGACGCCTTCCTTGAAGTCAAGCAGATAGAGCTGGATTTCCGCTGGCGAGTATCTCTGGCACAGGCTGTGGATGATGACCGAGATTAGGTTGGACTTACCCTGGCCCACGGCCCCGGTTACTAGCATGTTGTGGCGTTGGTTCAGTTCGTCACCAAGGGTTATTTCAACTGTCTGCAGCCCGTATCGCCCAATGGCAAAGGTCAAGCCGTCCTCGCTGGTGTTTTGCCAGGCCTGTTCGACCGGCTGAATCTCGGTGAATGCCAACGGATCGACTTGGGCCGTGGCCAAGTGGTTGGCGACTTTCCGTGACAAGCTGATTAGATGCTTGGGTTGAGGCGGCTCCCAGCCGCCGACGGTGTCTCCATCATCGTGGCGGATCAAGCCGCGCTCCACTTTGAGGTATTGGCAGGAGGCCACCACGGCTGGATTGGCGCCCAGGGTCATCGAATGAACGATGAATGACACGCCGGCGGTTGGGCCGGCCTTTAGCAACACGCTTAGGTCGAACTGGCTCTGCTCGTCAAGAGCCGAGAAGTCGGTTGACACCACAATCAGCTTGTAGCCTTCGACGGGGTAGTCCACCTCATTGCGAAACGCCACCAGGTTTGGCGCTAGGCCCTGCATCACGTTCTTGACGCCTTGAACATGGTCTCTCAAGTAACGCAGGGTGGATTTGAAGTCTTGCTGGTCATGTAGCAGGTGGAGAATCTTCTCCCCACCCGAGTTAAGCGGCCAGAAGGGCGCAGCCAGACCGCTCAGGCCGTCATCGAACACCGTCATTTCGAGTTGGCCAGGTGCTGTGGCCTGCAGTGCCTGGAGCATGACTAATTGGGTCACCTTTACGCTAAGGTCATTCGCCAAGGTGTCTTCTACCCAGATGTTGGCTGATCCAAGCAGCGGCAGCGATGTTTGGCCAAGTGAGACCCATTCGGCTACTTTGAGCGAGTCAGGACTCATGCCGGCCAGCTAGTCCCTCAGGTCAATCGGAAGCGTGAGAAGAGGCTTGGCGACCAGTTGCTCCTGCACCTCACCGAGCTGCCTTTGCGCAAAGTCCCATGCGGCTTTGGTCTGGGTCCACTTTGTGCGCTTGCTGATTTGCCATGCGACATAGCCCGCAATGGCCGCAGTGATCAGCAGGAACACGACACCCGCGCCGCCAGCGAAGTTGAACACGGCAATCATGATGAAGAACGACACCACGGTCGCGGCGATGCCAGACAGCGGGATGTCTGGCTGCATGCCCTTGGCCGCCGGAACAGCGGCTTGTCTGTTCCGTTCGTCGAGGAGTTCGCCGAGCTTCTGACAGCGCTTGCAATTTGACTTC
>Ga0123356_10000726_pt1 | contig 36353 bp, 42 predicted proteins | sample TergutEmb28metaG_2_FD_92546 | JGI IMG/M metagenome (GOLD analysis project Ga0123356, IMG submission 92546) | Embiratermes neotenicus P3 segment gut microbial communities from Petit-Saut dam, French Guiana - Emb289 P3 | ecosystem: Host-associated > Arthropoda: Insects > Digestive system > Gut ...
GAGTTGTTGACACATGCGGGGAGTATCAGTCATCAAATGGCTTTGGAGCGTTCGGGTCAAGAGTATTCCAAATATCAGTTGGAGTATAGAAAAATGGAGAAAGAACAGAGTCTTAAAGAGATAGAAGATGACATCAAGCGGTTGGAAAATAAAGGTATATCATCAAACCTAGAAAATTAAAGATTATGTCTAACAATCAAATACAACCCACCACCAGCCAATTCATCCTTTACCAAGATGATAACGGCACAACAAATCGTATGAAATCGCAGATTGCAACGCGGTTTAGGCAATGGGCTACACAGCGATGGTTTTATTTGACAGGCAAAAATTTTGATGCCTTTTTTCAAACAATGCTCACCACCCTACCGCTGATAAATCGCAAGCCCAAATTCTTTGACAATTGCTAACAAATGATCAAAAATATCTGCCTGAACGCTTTCGTAAACATCCCATCTTGTGTCGTTTGTAAAAGTGTACAGTTCGAGTGGAATGCCGAGTTCTTTGGGTTCAAGTTGTCGTACGATCATCGTCAGATCCTGATGGATTTTGGGGTGCGACTTAAGGTAGGCAAGGCAATAAGCTCTGAATGTACCCAGATTGGTAAGGTGGCGCCCACTTTTATCTTCGGCAATCTCTTTAAGTTTCTCATCCAAATAGGGACGAATAAGGTCTATCTTTTTCCAACGTTCCAGCATCTCCTCATCGGCAAAACGAATGGTTTTCACATCTATGTGCATCGCCCTTTTGATGCGCCGTCCACCCGTTTCATTCATGCCGCGCCAATTCTTAAAAGAACCAGAAATCAGGTCGTATGCAGGTATCGTGGTGATGGTCTTGTCCCAATTCTGTACCTTTACTGTGGTAAGCGAAATGTCAATGACGTCTCCATCGGCTCCGGCAGAGGGCTTTTCGATCCAATCGCCAACACGCACCATTTTGTTGGCTGCAAGCATGATGCCCGCAGTGAACCCTAAGATGGTGTCCTTAAACACAAGCATCAGTACGGCTGTGAGTGCGCCCAACGCAGAAAGAACGACAAGCGGCTGCTTATCGAACAAAACAGAAATGATGAGAATGATCGCAACCAGAAGGATAACAAGTTTAACGGCTTGAACAATACCTCTGATCGGATGGCCTGAAAGATTTTTGTTTTGCTGCGTAATAATGTAAATGGCTTCAAGAAATGAAAAGAACACGGTAACTGCAATCACAATGTAATACAAGGCCAATAGTGTATCTATGAAAGCGTGTACTGTGGGATTGTCTGAGAAAAAGAGGCTTCCAAAAGCGCTGATTACAAATGCGGGAACAAAGTGGGCCAGACGCGCAAAGAACTTGGTTTCAAGAAATGCATCGTCCCACTTTATTTTGCTTTTGATTAAAATACGATGTATGACACGCTCAACTATGATCTTTGCCAACCAGTATGTAAGCGTAGCGAGTAGCAGAATAAAGATGCCTGTTATGATATTGGTAGTGATGTCGATAACTTTTTCTCCAATACCTTGCGAAGTCATAAACCCATGAAGATACTCTTTGAGTCCAAAAAGGGATTTAATCGTTGCAGTAATGTAATTATCAGCCGTATTCATAGTATTATTGAAATCTTATTTTAATGATTGCTAAAAACAACCAGCTTATCTTCGCCGGAGAGGTTTACGTTGATTTTTGACTGATCGCCTTCAAACAAGATGAACTTGCCGCCGGACTGCACATAACCCAGCACAATGGTTTTATTCTCACTGGGTGAAGCGTGATAAACAGCCCTGATCAGATCGGCTGCGGTGCAAGGCCCGGGGATTTCTTTAAAGTATTCAGACACCTTTTTAGTATAGAGCTCTTTGGAGTCTGTCTCTTCATCCTCAGCGTCATCGTAGGTTAGAATATCGTAGTAGAGGTCAAACAGCGCCTCTTTTTCGCCGATCTGTGCGATTAATTTGCTGATGTAGCGGTTGCTGATCACAATATTCTCTGTACTGTAATTAGATACAATGTCGTAGTTTTTGGGATTCAGAATCTCAACAACCATGTCGATGGTGTTGGGGTCAAAGTCGGGGTGGTTGATAAGCCGGGTGTTGATCACCTCCTGAACCAAAATAAGGTACGTCAACGCATCGGCGTCGATTTGTTCATCGGAAACGTCTTCGTCAGAAAGAATCAATATACATCTGTGTCCATTATGGGCGCCGATAAACCCTTCGATGATGTCGCAAATGAGATCCTTCTCACTAATGTCGGTCGCGATGACTTTTTTGACAAAGGGATATTGTTTATAGTGATCGTGCTCTTCCAAATAGTCTTCGTTGTCGATTACAGTGACGTCCAACACTTCCGGTCCGTCCTTTTGCTTCCATTCATTGCTGAATGCCGCGAACCCCTCCATAATCGCTTGGTTCTTGCTGTTATGTCCCAAAATGATGACATGTTTGTCCTTTATTTCAAAATCGGAATTGATTGAGACCTTAAGGTCATTGCCCTGGGATACGGTTTTAGTGCTGCGTTTATGTACAGCGCTGTTGGAGAGGTAGTAGAACATTGGTTTACCCGTTCCGTAGCATGTTACGGAAAGAGGGATCGATTCCAAATGATTGTCAAAGTATCCGGAGATGAACTCATCCTCAGAAGTCGAATGATCCACAGCAGATTGAGAGTGAAAAGTGGCGCCTTTGTGCGAAAACAGATCGTTAAAGACGAGGTTGAGCTCAGGCATGATCGATATTTGGGGAAAGATCTGCCCCAGGATGTGGTTCACGGCTACGGGCACGATATTGCGCTTGCCTTTTAGCTTAGTGCGACCGATAATCGTTTCGATCAGTTCAAAGGTCCAGTCGTTTTCGACCTCTACGATCACCTGTTGATTGTCCGCAGAATCTTCTTCTGCCGTCATCTGTACAACCTGAAGCAGCGTTTTTATCGTAAGCACGTCCTCCTTGTTGAGGATGATCACACTCTTCGCTTTTTTAATCGAAATGTCGTTCAACTGTTTTGTAGACCATGAATCGCCTTCGCGTACAATGATGGTCAATTTATTTTTCCTGACGGCTTCTTTTTCATCTTCGAGGGTAGCTGACAGCCGTTCATTGATATCATTAAGCACCTCCTCCCTGTCGCTCTCCACAAGAATGACGATCTTCTCTTTTGTGTTTTTGTACAAAAACTCATTGACGATTTCGGCAGCGCGGGAGTTCCAGTTTAGAATGACGATATGGTTCGATATGTGAAGTTTGCGTGACCCGGAACCGGCATCCTCAATGAAACTTGAGATGAACTCCGTCATATAACCGATCACTGCGCCGGTAAAGACGATCATTCCCAATATGGCGGTGACAACGCAAAACATGACAAGCAGAGCGCCTATTTCGCCAATATCCTGCACCACAATTTCCAAATAGCCCGTCAAAAGCATGGTAACGGCGTAGTACACACAGTGCCAATAATCTGTGTTTTCCATAGAAGGCGGAGCGAGCCACATAATGATCAGCGCCGCAATGCTGATAAAAAACACGTTTGCTATAAGAATCCCCAGTATCACGACCAGCTTTGGCGACTTTGCCGTATATACACTGATCCATTCTCGAATTTTACTCATGGTATGATATTTAATATTGTATTTTAATGACTTGGCTTCATACATCGACCTCTTCCACTCCCCGCTCCACACCACGAAGGTAATCCCTGCAATACTTCACCAAAAAAGCAGCGCGCTCCAAATCGGCGGCAGCGTTCGACAAATCGGGTTGGTCGTTTTCCCATTTTTTGACTAAGGCGGTAAGCTCTGCCATCGCCTGTGTGTAGTTGAGTTGGGGGGTCTCTTTTGTCATATTTTTTCTTTTTACTTATTTTTTTCCTTTTACTTCCACATCCAGACACCCATGCGCCAAAAGCACATCAAGCCGCTCACCCAAAGCTACACTATGGGCGTCGTGCAACGCCTTTTCCTGATGCAACACCAGGGCATAGCCCCGCTGCAAGGGGGCCAAAGGATTGAGGTTCCTGATTGCCTGCTCCAAGAGGTCAACAGCGTGGCTTCTTCTGCGAATTTCCATGGTTATCAACATTTTTAATCGTTGTACCAAAGGGGTGAGCGCCTCATTATGGGCAGATAGTCTGCCCAATATCAGTTGTTGCATCCGCTGACCGGATGCCGTAACCTGTTGATCGAGTCTCTCCATTTGATCCAGCAAAAATTGGGCCAAAGCGGTGGGTGTTTTGACTGAAGTGTGCGCCACCAAATCAATCAGGTGTTCATCATGATCGTGCCCAATGCCGGTGAAAACGGGCAGGGGAAACTGTGCAATGTGGTATGCTAAATTGTAGTCGTCAAAACAGTGCAAATCCGATACGGAGCCACCTCCGCGCATAATCGCCACTACATCAAATTGATGAATCTGTTGTGCAATGGCGTCTAAAGCTGAGATGATGCCGGAAGGGGCTTCCACTCCCTGCATGAGGGATGGAAATAGCTCTATGTAAAAGGTGTAACCCGCAGGGTTATGGTTGATTTGTTGGGTAAAGTCGCGGAATCCGGCTGCTTGGGGAGCGGAGATAACGGCAACTCTTTGGATAGGGATGGGGAGATCCAACTGTGCGTTCATCTCCAACACACCCTCCTGCCGCAATCGCTCCAATGATTTTTTTCGCTCCAAAGCGATGTTTCCGATGGTATAAACGGGATCTATATCGCTTATTTGAAGACTTATACCGTAAAGGGGATGGTATTGAACCGACACACGAATCAAAACAGAGAGTCCGGGGGCAAGGGCGACGCCTGCGGTGCTCTCAAAGTAGGGGCGTAGCATTCTGAATGTGGAGGCGGGGATCCATGCCTGCGCCTTGGCAATCAGTTGTTTCTCTGCGTGGTCGTAGTCGACCAATTCTAAGTAGCAATGACCTGAGGGCTTGGCGGTGATGTCGTTAATCTCTGCAGTAATCCAAAAATATTTGGACAAATGACCCTCTATGGCCGATTTAATTTGGGCCTGAAGTTCGCTTAGGCGTATGGATGATGGTGATTCCAAGTTTGTTCTCAATACAGGTTATAACGAAATGACCGTGGTGTTCACGATTTGAGACGCGGTTACAGTGAGGGGGGCGTATCCGGCAACGGTAAATGTATATTGATGGTAATCTGTTTTTAAAACGGTTTCCTCATCTTTCCTGTGTTGCACGGTAAGCAGGTCAAAGCGAAGCTTTCCGCTGCTGTCTGTTGTTCCCGTAAAAGTGCGGACGCCGTCAATGGAGATGGCTACTACACTACTTCTTATGGGCTGGCCACCGCCTGTGACGGTCACTTCGCGGGCGGTTCCGTAGGTGACTTCCATATATCCGGAACTTCCGTAATAATGGGGTGACATTTCAGCAGTGGCAAAATTGATGAGTTCTGTATCTATCATCCTGTTGTTAAAAGTATTCCAGTTCCAGAAGCCAAGTCGGACGGGGCGAAAGTATTCGCTGTTTTGTTCAATTTTTTCCAATTTGGTGCGGTACATCCAAACGGAGGAGGTGATGCCGTACCCTTCGCCAATGATGAGAAGGTTTACGTTTCCAATCAGTCGGTTATCTTCAAAAACGACAGGGTCCGGCAGAGCGGGATTGAGGCCGGGATGGGAGAGGAGCGCTCCGCTAAAGGTGACGGCACAGATGGCGTTATTGACATCTCCGTTATAGTAGGGACTATTGGTGATTTTGACGTTGTCGGGCATGGCTTCTGCTTTAACGGTGTTGCGGCGATATGTGATCCGCTTATCATTAATCCCGTTGGTTGTCCAGATGCCGCGCGCAAGGGTGCAGCCGTCTTCTGCTTTAACAACAATTATATTATCTTCATAGAGCATGTAGTCGAAATTATTTTCGCCATAATTGGTGGTTCTGAGTCCTGCCACCGCCGATTTTCTGTCATACTCAGTACTGCGAAGGGTAGGTGCATATCCGCGAAGGTAGATAAAGTTGCTCCTGACAATGATATTGTTTGCCCACCCAATGCCAATGGGGTTGTAACCCATGCCAAACAGTTTGTTAGAATTGACCGTTGCCCCGTCTCCCGGTCCAATCATAAAGGAGTTGGTGTCAAAACTGTCGGAGTAGAGTTCGTTGTTGTGGATGCGACCGCTGCTGTAAAGTCCCTGATGGCGAAACCGACGGATTGAGTTCCAGGCCACTTCATTCGTCGTCCGGTTACCCAGCTCAAGAGCCTTAATTCCCTGATGACGATTGTCTATCACCGAACCACGGTCAATAATCACATTGTGGTGCACCTTGCCGTTTCCGGCAAAGATGCCCGAAACGCTGTTCCCATAGTAGTCGACCGTTATCCCCGCCACTTCATTATTGGTATTTGGAGTCATGTGATTCAAAAATATTGGATTAAAACCAACTCCGATAAATCCCGAACCACCGTTGTCGCCCTGCCTGATGACTCCATTAAAAATTTTGGCGTTGGAAAAGTTCCAGAGTCCGGCCCTGATTCCAAAGGTTGCCTCTTCGCTGTATGCATAGTCGTTCCAGGCATTCCCGATAACCTTGGGGGTCTGGGTGTCGTAAGTAATTGTGTGTCCGTCTAAATCGATGGTCACGTTGTGCGCCTTAATGTTGATGGCCAATGTGGGAACCGTTAGGTCACAAGTAAGGACGTATAGAGCACCTCCGTGCGTCAGGTTATAGGGAGGGTCTCCCGTCATGTCGTCCGGAATACGGATGGCTTCCAAAGGGATTTGGGGAAGGGTAAACATATAATCTCCAGAAATGACCTCTTCTCCCCCTTCATCCATGGCCCTGATGCGGTAATGATAGGTGACGCCGGGTTCTAATCCTCTTATATAATGGAGATGTTGATAATAGTAAGAGTCGGAAATCTGGGTGTGTTGTCCATACAACACCGTTTTGCCATATTCGACAATAGAAACCGAAGGGATGTTGGTGGCAAAACCAACGGCAAGCGATGTGTAAGAGGGATGCTCCCAAAAACCGGCCGGCTCTATGAACAGCGTGTTGCCAAATGTTTCCCTGACCAGAGGCTCCGTTTTGGGAGCAAAATTGGCAATGCAATAGTTAAAAAAGTGTTCATAGTCGTCTTGAGGAGGGGAATAGAGCTCAGGTGGAAAAAGCAGTTTCTCCGGAATAACCTCCCTTTCTTTGTCATCTGTGAAAATGCATGAAGATAAATGAATCAAAATGACTAAAATACAGATGTTTTTAAAAAGATTCATCGCATACAACCTTTAGATGAAGTTGTTGCAAAGATAGTGAAAATCTGCCAAAATCACATATTTTTGTACCTTTGGCGCGAAAAAACATTTAAAAGTGAAACCAAACACCATCTCTTCTGCGATCTTTGTATGCAGCAGCCCCGATGCATCCAAAATGCCGGTGCATCGTCTGCCCGAATACGCTTTTATTGGGCGCTCCAACGTGGGTAAATCGTCTCTAATCAACATGCTCACCGGACAAAAAAACCTGGCCCACACCTCTGCCACACCAGGGAAGACGCAGATGATTAACCACTTTTTAATCAACAACGCCTGGTACATCGTTGACCTTCCAGGCTACGGTTTTGCCAAGACTTCCAAAAGCCAACGTGAGGTATTGGGTAAAATGATTACAGACTACCTCAAAATCGGACAACAAATGACCCTGTTATTTGTGTTAATCGACATCAGGTTAGAACCACAAATAATTGATTTGGAATTTATTGAACAACTTGGTCAATGGGGAATTCCTTTTGCAATTGTCTTTACCAAGGCCGATAAGTTAGGCCCTGTTGCTGTGTTGCAAAGGGTAGATGCTTATAAGAACCGTCTATTGGAACAGTGGGAAGAGCTCCCACCTGTCTTTATCACTTCGTCCGAAAAAGGAGCCGGTCGTCAAGAACTTATCAATTATATTGAGTCAGTAAACCGGCAGATAGAAAATTAATTCCTATCTTTGTCGTTCATAACCGCTTCTAACCAACCACACAGAAATGATTGACTCCATTCATAAAATCAAGATTTTTAGCTGTGTAAATTCTTGGTATTTGGCCGAAAAGATTGCCAAAGCACTCAAGATTCATTTAGGCTCATCAAGTGTTACCCGTTTTAGCGACGGAGAGTTCCAGCCCGCCCTTGACGAGAGCGTTCGCGGCGCCACTGTATTTATTGTGCAGTCAACCTTTCCGCCGGTGGACAACCTCTTTGAGTTGCTGCTCATGATCGACGCCGCCCGTCGCGCTTCGGCCTATAAAGTGATTGCCGTCATGCCCTACTTTGGCTGGGCCCGCCAGGACCGCAAAGACCGGCCCCGCGTCTCCATTGGCGCCAAATTGGTGGCCAACCTGCTGCATGCAGCCGGCTGCGACCGCGTCATGACCACCGACCTGCACGCCGATCAGATTCAGGGTTTTTTTGATTTTCCGGTTGATCATGTCTATGCCAGCTCCGTTTTTTTGCCGTATATCCATAATCTTAAAATAGAGAACCTTTCGGTGGCAGCACCCGATATGGGGGGCGCCAAACGTGCCAACGCCTACGCCCGCCTCTTGGAGTGCCCCATGATTATCTGTCACAAATCGAGGGAAAAAGCCAATGTAATAGGCTCTATGACCGCCATTGGGGATGTAGAAGGGCGCAACATCATTATTCTTGACGATATGGTCGATACGGCAGGGACGATTGCCAAAGCCGCCGACATGATGATGCAAAAAGGAGCTCTGAGTGTCCGCGCCATGGCCACCCACCCCGTCCTCTCCGGTCCTGCTTACGACAATATTGCCCGTTCTGCGCTCCAAGAACTCATTGTAACAGACACCATTCCACTACGGAACACCCCCGAACAAGATATTTCCAAAATAAAAGTGCTTTCGATTGCCGAGCTTTTTGCCGACATTATTGACAAAGTATATAATTTTCAATCCATCAGCGGAAAATTTCTTTTTTAATCCATGCACAGTATCGAACATAGTTACCACACATTGGTGAATGGCGTTAAAAAATTCTTTGCCGATGCAGGCAAAAGGCACGCCATCTTGGGTTTGTCAGGAGGAATCGATTCTGCCGTTGTATTGTGTATTGCCATTGATGCCCTGGGAAGTGAGTGTGTCCATGGCTTGATGATGCCTTCGCCCTTCTCCACGGTACACTCCCTCACCGATGCGGTCAAGATAGCCGAGCAGGCTGACGTTCATTACGATATTGTTCCTATTGACGCCATCTACCACAAATTTCTCAAAGAGCTGGCGCCCCACCTGGGACACGGCCAGCCCGACGTTACAGAAGAGAACATTCAGGCGCGCATTCGTGCCACCCTCCTGATGGCTTACGCCAATAAAAAGGACTATCTGCTCCTAAATACAACCAATAAGAGTGAATTGGCCATGGGTTACGGAACACTCTACGGCGACTTGGCAGGCGCACTGATGGTGCTTGCAGACGTCTATAAAACAGAGGTATACGACTTGGCCATCTATATCAACAGCGAATCAACGCGCATTCCCCTATCCATTCTCCACAAGGAGCCATCTGCAGAGTTGCGGATCGACCAAAAAGATAGCGACTCCTTGCCCCCCTACTCTGTTCTGGATCCTGTACTAAGGGCACTTATAGAAGAGGGCGAAACCCCTGATGCCGTCATCGCCAAAGGCGCACCCAAGGAGGTGGTAGAGCAGGCTGTTATTGCCATGCGCAGCTATACTTTTAAATATCTTCAACTTCCACCCCTCGTTAAGGTGTCGGAGCGCCCTTTGCTCTCTCAGGAAAAATGGCGCTAACCCTCCTCATATCTATTATTCTATTAGCCCTTTGCATTGCAGGTATGGCCATCTCCATTTTGGTTAAGAGGAATGGGAGATTCCCCATTACAGAAATCGGCGCCAATCCCCATATGCGTAAGCTTGGGTTGCGTTGCGCCAAGGAGGAGGCTTCGGAGCAATGTTCCTCTTGTTCATTAACTTATCACCAATCTTCCCATGAGCATTGTAGCCATCGTAGGCCGCCCGAACGTAGGTAAATCGACCCTCTTTAACCGATTGGTTGGCATGAGGCAAGCCATTGTGGACGAAACGTCCGGCGTCACCCGCGACCGCCATTACGGCTCGTCTGAATGGAACGGCCGCACCTTTTCTGTCATTGACACCGGCGGGTATGCCGTCAACACCGACGACGTTTTTGAAGAGGAGATCCGCAAGCAAGTACACTTAGCCATCGACGAAGCTGACGTCATCCTCTTTATGGTAGATGTGGGCACCGGCATCACCGACTTTGACCAAATCATCGCCAACATCCTGCGCCGTCAAAAAAAACCGGTCATCATTGCCGTCAACAAAGTCGACACCTCTGACCGAATGTTTGACAGCCATCAGTTTCACGCCCTTGGCATGAATGGCGACCTCTTTTGCATCTCCTCCGCCCAAGGGCACGGCACAGGCGATCTGATGGACAAAATCCTGGAACTATTGCCCCCGGCAAGAGAGGAACAACAGGAGCTGCACATTCCCCACATTGCGATTGTCGGGCGACCCAACGTGGGCAAATCGTCGTTGACCAACGCCCTCCTGGGAGAAGAGCGCAACATTGTGACACCGGTAGCCGGTACTACCCGCGACTCAATTGCCACCCGTTACAACAAATATGGGCACGACTTTATGTTGGTCGATACCGCCGGTCTGCGCAAGAAAGGAAAGGTGCACGAAGACCTTGAGTTTTACTCCGTCATGCGCGCCATCCGCGCTATTGAATACGCCGATGTGTGCGTGTTGATGGTGGACGCTTCGGTGGGAATCGAAAGTCAGGACATGAGCATCTTTAACCTCATCATCCGCAACAAAAAGGGATGTGTACTGGTGGTCAACAAGTGGGATGCCGTAGTCAAGGACACCCACACCATGAAAGCATACACCCAACTCATCACCAAACGCATCGCCCCCTTTACCAATTTGCCGGTTATCTTTACGTCGGTCACCCAAAAACAACGGATATTGGATGTGCTAAACGCAGCCGCCAAAGTGTATGAAAACCGCAAGCGGAAAATCAGCACCTCAAAACTGAACGAGGCGATGCTTCCCGAAATTGAGAACTTTCCGCCGCCTGCCATTAAAGGCAAATTTATAAAAATCAAATATATTGTCCAACTCCCTACCCCTGCTCCCTCTTTTGCCTTCTTTTGCAATCTGCCCCAATATGTGCGGGAGGACTACAAGCGATTTTTGGAGAACAAATTGCGGAGTCACTTTGACTTTACAGGCTGTCCTATTCAGATTTTTATCAGGCAAAAGTAACTACTACACAGACAAAACCGGTAGCTTAATCGTAAAGCTTGCGCCGCCCCACTCGGAGGTTGTGTATGAAATCGTTCCTTGACTCTGCTCAATGATGCTGCGACATATCGCAAGCCCAAGCCCGGTGCCTCCGCTCTTTGTGGTAAAGTTGGGGGTGAAGAGTCGGTTGCGGAGTTTTTCGGGTACGCCGGGGCCGTTGTCCTCAATGTGCAGGGCAAACCAATCGCCCTGCTGTGTTAAGCGCAACCGGATTTGACCGTTTTGAATCCCCTCCAGCGCCTGCCTGGAGTTGGAAATGAGGTTGACCAATACACGCGACAACTGTTGTTTGCGTCCCAGGACTGTGGCCGGGTCGACTTCGGATAGAAAATAGAGATGCACGGCCTCTCCGGTGCTAAACAGCGTGCATTGCTCCCTTATCAAGTGGTTAAGTTCTACAGGGGTAGACTCTTCGCTGTAGAAACGGGAAAAGCTGGAGAGTTCTGATGCTGCATCGCTGAGAATATCTATTTGTTCGATGAGGGTATGTGCCAATCCATCAAAACGCTCAGGCCAATCGGGGACATTTTCTCTTTTGAGCCTCATCAAATGCTGGAGACTTAAGCGCATGGGAGTCAGGGGATTTTTTATCTCGTGGGCAATTTGACGCGCCATCTCCCTCCACGCTTGCTCCCTCTCCGTATCGGCCATACGTCGAGAGGCTTCGGCTACGTCGTCCACCATTTTATTGTAGGTTCGAATCAACTCTCCCAGCTCGTCTTTTCCCTTATAGTTAATGTGTTCCCGCTGTTTGGTTAAATCCAGGCGTTGCATTTTCTTGGCGACCTCAATCAATGGCCTGCCCAATTGGTTGGAGATGGCCGTGCCGGTGAGGATGGCTGCCAGCAACAACAAAATGTAAATGTTTACAATGGTCGCTACAATCGAGGCCAAGTCATTGGCAACGTCCGACTCTCTTGAGAAATAGGGAAGATTCAGATAGGCAATCAGTTTTCCTTTGTTGTTAAAGAGCGGGGCGTAAGCCGAGTGGTAATTCAAGTTTCCAATATGCTCCCGATGGAAAAACTTTAGGTTGTGGGCACGGGCCATCATTTGAAAAGCTTTGCTGTTCATGCGCCGTCCCATGAGGTACTTTTCAAGGATTTCGGGTTGAGATGTCTGAACAAGCCATCCTTTTGAGTCATATATGTTTATATCAATATGCACATTTGTTGAGAGCTGAACTAACGACTGAAACAACAGCTCTGCATCTACATCTTCGAGCCTGTCCCTACCTGTAAAGTAGAGCTCCAGCATCGATTGCGCTGTTTGTATCTTCTCCTCCATGGCCCTCCGGTTGTTGTCGTTAAACAGCTTTACACCAAACCAGATGCTCCCGTATCCCATAAAAATGAGCGCCCCGATCAGAGAGATGGCAACCAAAAGCGTTATCTTTCTCCTAAACGACCGGTTAGGAATAATTCGCCAAAACTTAGCGGTCGGAAACCGTATGATGGAAAGAACGATCAGCCCATAAAAGAGCGTCAGATAGGAGAACGATACTAAATAGAGAAATGGGGTATAAATGGGTCGACTGAGGGTAATAACAGTGTAAATATCAAAAGTGTTTATGTAATGTATGTATCCACCCTGTTTGACCACCTCAAAAGAGCCCTGCGAATAGGTTGTTGTTGATTGGGTGGGATAGATGTAGTTCCCCGAAGAAGCGTGGATCTCTCCCAGTACATACTTGGCAAAAGAATAGTTATGAGGCACCCTGGACAATTCACGGGGGGATTGGTCGCGAAGCAGCTCGGGATAGCCTATTACCTCCTTGACTGTACGCGAATTCAATTCAATATAGAGGTCGCAATACCCTCCAAAGAATTGAAAAGGAAAAACACCAATGTAGCTGATTCTGCCGTTTGGGTTGTTTAGATGGTAAAAATGAGCGTCTTCAAATAACTGTGTTCCATAAGACGATATCATCTGATGGAAAAAGTTATAACAATTGACCACAGGATAGGTACCGTCAACAAGCAAATTCATGCCCGGAATGCAAGTGGTCACCTGAATCTCGTACTTATTTTTTAGCGACTGAGGAAAGCGTTCTCCCAAGCGTTCTATAATCATATCGTTTGGTAGATTGTTCTCTAAAAAAAACTTGAGCATAATGTCAGAAGCTATATAGGACTCTATCTCACTCAATTTAAGCTCTGTATCGGGGTCTCGTTCGATGGCCATCTTTTGAGTCCAAACCTTGTTCCGTTCCAACTCTTTACGGGCGCCGTATATGGATACGATCACAAGGCTGTAGAGGGAGACCATTACAATATATACAGTCAACATTCTTTGTGAGAACAATGTAGAACGTGACCCCTTTTTGACCCACACAGGCCAGCCAAGGCAGATCAGAAAATAGAGCGCAGCAAAAAGAAGTCCAAAAGAAGCGTACACAAGAATCGAATATACCGACACCTCATTCAACTTGATAATCTGCATTGCTATGTTCGAATTGATAATGATCGACTGAAACGAGGCGTGAATATAAATGAAGAGTAATACCGGAAACAATGCAAAAAAAAGCGACCAAAGGATACGCTTTGATCCTCGAAAAGGCATCTCTCTTAACTGATAGAAAAAGTGGGAAAAGGATGTCCGTAAAACAAAAACTGTCGATATCAAAAAGAAAATAAAGAGATTATTTAACAACAAATTTGCTAACGATTCTGAAAATCTTGGGTCTGCATACAAAACAGGAGAAGCAATGGGCAAGCCGACCAGTTGCCTCTCCCAAAAGAGGCAAAGCAATCGAAGCAAACCAAAAAGTGACAACACGATCCACAGAGTTTGCCTTCCACCTCTTTTTCCCATAAAGCAAAAAAGAGCCAAAACAGCGCACAACACGGACAACCATCTAAATATCATGGATGACTGTTGGTTGTACGTTTGTACGTCAACCAGGAGGTTAAAAAGCACAGTTCGTCCGTTTCGGCTAAAAACAGGGTATCCCTCATCTACATTTACTTGAATAATCGAAAAGTGATTGCCCAAACGTAGACGAGGGTTGACTGCATTCTCTACAAAAGCATTGGAAAATGGAGATTCGGTTTGAACCAACAGCGCCGCAATAACGATATAGGGACTTTTGTAATACGCCCTTACCACATACCAAGCATTACCAAAGTTCATGTATCGTTCACTCTCATTCACATATAGCAAAGGGTATTGTGAAATCGACTCCATTCGGTAAAGGTTGTGCATGACTAAATCCGGAAGGGTCGCAAAAATTTTATCGTTTGCAATAGGCAGCGTATTGGCCCAAAAACAAAGCGAGTCGTTGTAGTATTTGTAAATAATCAGGTCTTCGCTTACACTCTCCGGATTAATGAATTCATCCTTAGGTGTGTTTAACACATTCAGTGCTATTGCTTCCAACTTATTTAGTCGGTCATGAAGTCTTTTTTCCAAACGTATGTGTTCCTTCCTAAAATCGTGAAAACGACTAAAATCGACTATAGAAAGGGAGAACAATATCACCGCCAGCAAGGAAAAGGAGACAACTCCCAAGCGTACCAAAAAACGACTATTCCCGAAAAACTCTTTAAAAATCCTCATGATACAAACTACTTATGGTGATAAGGCTCGCCTTTAATGATGGTAAAACATCTGTATAACTGCTCCAAAAAGATGATCCTCACCATTTGATGAGAAAAGGTGAGTTGTGAAAGGGCTCTGAGTTCGTTTGCCCTTGCATATACAGCCGATGAAAACCCATACGCCCCCCCTGCAACAAACACCAATGATTGTGCTCTGTGTATCATTTTTTTTTCTAATTGTAATGCCAGCTGCTTGGAAGTGGCTTCTGTTCCTCGTTCATCCAACAGAATCAACTCATCCTGCGCCTCAATTCGTTTTAACAACATATCCCCCTCCTGTTCTTTTATCTGTTCAACAGTCAAATGGGCCCTCGATTTGAGATCGGGAATCTCTATTCGCTCAAAACTACAATAGTGTTTTAATCGCTCTTCGTAGCAAGATATCCCCTTTTGCAGCCAAAGCTCTTGTGTTTTTCCTATCGTAATAAATCGTATGCGCATGAAGTGTGGCGTGATTTTTGCAACGTATCGTCTGTTTGATTCATTCTATTGCTTTATGAAGTTTACAAGTTTGCTCCTTTTTCTTCTTTTGTCGCTCCTGCCACCAGCCTCAGCACAGACCCGGCAATCTACTTCAGAAACTTTTTCGTTAATTGAGAAAGCTTTAAAGACAGGGGATGTAGATGCTTTTTCCCAGTGGTTTTCTGATAATTTAGACCTGGACATTTTGGACGCCTCCAACATTTATAGCAAAAATCAAGCCAAACAAATACTTAAAAAATTCTTTGACAAATATACGCCAAAAAACTTTACGTTAATCCATCAAAGCGGTAATGGAAGAGTGTACTACGGAATTGGGCGGTTAATTGCAGGAGGAGAAAACTTTCGCGTCACCATTTTTGTACAGGATAACGACAAAAAACTCCAGATTCAGCAAGTCAGAATCGAGGTTGAAAAGAACTAATGAAAGAGCGGGTTAGCGTAAGCCCGCACGTCTTCTTTGGTAATCTGCTTACCGCTTAAAATCAACAATCGCTCCATCACATTCCGCAGTTCCCTGATATTACCAGTCCACTCATGCTTCATTAACTCCTCAACTGCTTGCGGATTAATCTGCCTGGAACCCATGCCATACTCCTCGCACAGTTGGTTTAAAAAGTGCGCTGACAAGAGTGTGATGTCCTCTTTTCGCTCCGCCAGAGGGGGTACATGAATGATAATCACGCTTAGGCGATGGTAAAGGTCTTCTCTAAAGTTTCCCTGCTCAATCTCTGACGATAAATCTTTATTTGTTGCAGCCAATACCCGTACACGTACCTGTATGTCTTTGTCGCTCCCCACGCGGGTGATTTTATGTTCCTGCAATACACGCAACACCTTTGCCTGCGCGGCTAAGCTCATGTCGCCCACTTCATCTAAGAAGAGCGTTCCGCCGTCTGCCTGCTCAAACTTTCCCTTGTGCTGCTTGATGGCAGACGTAAAGGAGCCTTTTTCATGTCCAAACAATTCACTCTCAATAAGCTCCCCGGGAATGGCTGCGCAATTGACCTCTACAAAGGGCATGTTGGCGCGGGCGCTCTTCTCGTGCAACCAACGTGCCACCAACTCCTTACCTGTACCGTTTGAGCCTGTAATCAAAACCCTTGCCTCTGTAGGAGCCACCCTCTCAATCATCTCCTTGATGCGCATGATGGCGGGAGAGGCGCCCACAATCTCCGGAATCTTACTCACCTTTTTCCGTAAAATCTTGGTTTCCTTAATCAGCGTCGATTTATCCGTAGCATTACGCAACGTAATCAAGATTCGGTTCAAGTCTAACGGTTTTTCTATAAAATCGTAAGCCCCTTTTTTGATACACTCCACCGCCGTATCGATTGAGCCATGCCCCGATATCATCACCACCGGAACATCCAAACCCATTGAACCAATCTTTTCCAACACCTCTATTCCATCCATGCCTGGCATCTTAATATCACAAAAGATAAGGTCGCACGTGATACCCTTTATCAATTCCAGCGCCTCTGTGCCTGATTCCGCGAGTTTTACGGTATGACCTTCGTACTCCAAAATCTCTTTGAGCGTATTCCTGATGCTGCGTTCGTCGTCTATCACCAAAATGTTCATAAGTCACTTTTTTTGCAAAGGTAGGGACTTTTTGTGTAAGTTTGCAGCATTGTACACACACATGTTCAAAGAAAAAATCATTATAGCCATTGACGGATACTCCTCTACCGGAAAAAGCAGCTTTGCCAGGGCAATTGCAGCCAAGTTGGGATATACATATATAGATAGCGGCGCCATCTATAGAGCCATCACCTTTTTTGCCATCAAAAACGACTTGTTCAAAGAGGGTTGCGTTGATGAGGCAGCGTTGCTAAAGAGACTCCCTACCCTCTCCGTATCGTTTTCACCTCCCTCCCCTCCGGATGAGTCTGAAGTGTTGTTGGACGGTACCGATGTCTCACGGGAGATTAGGTCGCTTGCTGTGTCGGAGATGGTAAGCCCATTAAGCGCACTCCCTTTTGTACGGAATTATGTGGACGGGCTGTTGGAAAAATGGGGCGAACAAAAGGGGATTGTGATGGATGGACGGGACATTGGTACGGTGGTTTTCCCTCACGCCGAGCTTAAGATTTTTATGACGGCCACTCCGGAAGTTCGTGCACAAAGGCGTTACAGGGAGCTGCTGAGTCAGGGAGAGGCTCCTTCCTATGAGGACATTTTGAATAATCTTCAAAAACGGGACAATTTAGACCAGCACAGAACCCATGCCCCTTTGCGTTGCGCATCCGATGCCCTCGTTCTGGATAACTCCCAACTCACTCCACAAGAGCAGATGCAATGGATAGAACAGATTCTTGCGGAACGCTGGGGTTAACGGTCTCTGTTGACTCCCATTCGGGGTTTTGCTACGGAGTGGTGCGCGCCATCAGAGAGGCAGAGCGCCATCTTAATCAAGATACTCCGTTGTATTCTCTTGGCGCCATTGTGCACAACAATGAAGAGTTGACCAGACTGTGCGCCATTGGACTCCATGCCATTGAGCCTGAAGAGCTATCCACCCTCTATAACCAAACCATCATTATTCGCGCCCATGGAGAGCCTCCCGACACTTACGCAATAGCGCACAAGCAAAAACTTACCATCATTGACTGTACCTGCCCGGTAGTGCTCAAACTTCAAAAAAAGATTAAGGACGAGCACGCACGCATTGCCCCCATCAACGGGCAAATCGCCATCTTTGGAAAAGTGGGGCATGCCGAAATCAACGGGCTTGTGGGACAAGTGGATGGAGATGCCCGCATCATTGAGCACAGTAGTCAAATTGAGCAGATAGACTATAGTCGACCACTCTCCCTTTTTGCCCAAACCACACAAGATCCCATTGCATTTTTAACGCTTTGCCGCAATATTGAGGAGCAGTACCAACAACATGGAGTTGACCCTGCCTCCTGTTTTAGAGCCTTTAACACCATCTGTAAGCAGGTTGCCGAAAGGAGGCCGATTTTGCATCAATTTGCAAAAAGTCACCACACCCTCATCTTTGTAAGCGGTAGAGAGAGTTCCAACGGAAAAGTTTTGTTTGAAGCGTGTAAAGAGGCTAACCCTCACTCTTTTCATATTGAAAATAGTACCGAACTTTGTCGTGATTGGTTCTCCGCCAAAACTTTGGTAGGTGTTTGCGGCGCTACTTCCACGCCCAAATGGTTGATGGACGAGGTCGCACAAGCCATTAAAAAGATGTAGGACGATGATGGTTGCAGAGATCCTCTTTCCCATGGCGCTGCCGGGCACACTAAGCTATCGAATCTCAGAAAAGGAGGGAGCGACCCTCTCTGTGGGTACTTTTGTCAGGGCTCCTGTGGGAAACCGCACCTATTTGGGTATTGTCCACGCCATCCACGCTTCCTGCGACACTTCTCACCTCCCCAACCTTAAGTTCATTACCTCCGTCGAATCTCATCTAATCCCCGTAAGTCCTAAGAGAATCGAATTATGGAACTGGATTTCTGAATACTACATGTGCTGTTTAGGAGAGGTGATGAAAGCAGCCACAATCACCGGACTTCCCATCCGTCACACACCGGCATCGGAGAAACAGGTGGCCGATTGCGACCTTTCCCATATAGCCCTCTCCACACTCTCTCCTCAACAATCAGAGGCATTCCAACAAATTCAAGAATGTCTTGTACCTTCCCGGGTGGTGTTGCTTCAAAGTGTTCGCAAAAAAACAGAAATCTACCATCACCTGCTAAAGCAAGCGTTGATTTCCGGCAAAAGCGTCCTCTTTTTGTTGCCCGAAATTGGGGTCAGCGAGCAATTTTATCAGCAACTCAAATCGCTGTTTGGAGCACGAGCCTATCTCTTTCACTCCGGCCTGACATCCGTCCAACGGCGAAATATGTTACAAGAGATGGCACAACAAACAGAGCCGATTATTGTAACGGGATTACGTTCTTCTCTTTTACTGATCGATTTAGAGAAGTTCGATCTGATTATTGTGGACGAAGAGCAAGACGTATCGTACAAACAGACCGACCCCGCCCCGCGTTTTCATGCAAGGGACTTGGCAGTTGTGGCAGGACATCTTTACCGGATACCCATATTGTTGGGAACTTCCTGCGCCAGTTTGGAGAGTGAATACAACATTAGGACAGGTAAATATCTGCGTATCAAAATTGATGAGTCGGATATTGTCACGCCCCACACAGAAGTGATCGACACATCACGGTTGTATAAGAAAAAACAGATGGAAGGCATGATCTCTCATCCCCTTTTGCAAGCGCTGACCCAAAACCTGACCCAACAAAAGCAGGCGTTGCTTTTTTGCCGACGATGCGCACTGTTGCAGGAGCAGTTGCAATCACTGATCCCCTTTGCCCGGATCGCCCGACTGGATGAAGATCACACGCCAGCAGCGCTCCGCAGCTTATTGCAAAAGTTTGCCCAAAAAGAGATTGACCTGCTCATTGGAACGCAAACCATCCACAAAGGGCTATCATTTAACAACATTGGCGTTGTCGGCATATTAGAAGCAGACAAACAGCTTTCCCGACACGACTTTAGAGCACATGAACGCGCCTATCAGATATTCATCATGTTGTCCCATCGAATGGAGAGCCCCCCCCTCATCTTTCTTCAAACCGCTCAAGCCGACCACGCATTTTTTAGCCACTTTACCCACGGTGATAACGAAAACTTTATCTTAGAACAGCTTCAGGAACGAAAAGAGTTTGGATACCCCCCCTTTACACGCATCATCGCGCTGCGTTTTAAACACCGCGCTCCCCAAATCTCCCTCGAAGCCGCCCAACAGTGTGCAAATGAGTTAACCAAAACCGGCATCACCCACATCAGCGGCCCCTTCTCTGCCTACACCCCCAACGCCAAACTCCACACCCAACTGCTTTGGATTCACCTGCCACGCCACTTGGATGGGAACGCGCTAAAAAAGAGACTCTACGAAAAAATCACGACGTACTCCTTTCCCAAAGGGGGGGTTATTCAGATTGATGTTGATCCGTATTGATGTAATTTCAATATCTTGCACAAATCGACAATCAATGCTAAATTTCAAGGGCTTTTGGATAAAAACGGAGAAGAATTTTGTTTCAGGGGATGGCCGGCTTAAGAGGGCAGGCATTTTTGTAAGTCAAAAAAAAAAGATACCTTTGGGGCGAATCTAAACAGCAGATGTCATGGCTCACTATCTTGACCCCAAAAATGATTTAACATTCAAACGTGTTTTCGGCGAACACAAGCATCTTTGTATAAGTTTAATCAACAGCATGTTGCCGCTTGAAAAACCTGTGGTTAATATTGAATACCAATCCGGCGAGTTGATACCAAGATTGACAGATGTATTGCGCAATACGATTGTAGATGTGCGCTGTACCGATTCTGACAATCGTCAATTTATTGTTGAAATGCAGCTGTACTGGTCAGAAAGTTTCAAGAGCCGCGTACTGCTTAACGCCTCCAAGGCTTATGTGATGCAGTTGGACAAAGCTCAAGAGTTTGAACTACTTCAACCGGTATATGCCTTAAATTTTGTAAATGATAAATTTGAGAAATCACCAGAAATGGCAAACGAGTATTATCACTATTACAAGATTGTAAATATCAGGAATACAGAAAAACAAATTGAGGGGTTGGAGTTTCTTTTTGTTGAGCTACCCAAGTTTGTGCCACAAAATCGTGCTGAGAAGAAACTTCATGAGTTGTGGATGCGTTTTTTTACAGAGATCAACGAAAACACAAAAGAAATTCCTGTGGAGTTGTTAGACAATGAGTTCACTCACGAAGCTATAGAATATTTAGAGAAAGCCGCTTACACAAAAGAGCAATTAGAGGTGTACGACAAATGGAAAATTGCGGCAATGACAGAGCGTAGTGCCTTAAAAGATGCACGAAAAGAGGGAGTCATGGAAGGGATAAAAGAAATTGCTCTAAAAATGTTAAAAAAAGGAGTGTCTATCAATGAAATTTGTGATTATACAGGCTTATCCCAAGAAAAAGTCAAGGAACTCTCTTCCTGACTATATTGATGTTGATCCTTATTGATTTTGCAACAAAAGTAGCTAATATTTTTGTAACTAACAAAAATGCAACATTGCATCAGTCTCTAAATCTGACACTTTCTCCCAACCACCACATGAAGAGAACGTGGCAACACCTCAAAAGAGAAGGGAGAGTATCCCAACGCTTCGCCATCAATTTCGATAGGGCCTGCGGGAAAAGTTTCGATACGAATCGACTTCCCCTGCGCATGTTTCACTTTGGGGTATTGGTAAATCTTTCCGTCAAACAGGTGTTTAAAATGGCGAAGCATCCAAATTTTGCTCGCCTTGCAGATGAGGGTTAGATCCATAAGTCCATCGTTGACTTCTGCGTAGGGCATCTGAATCATTCCTCCGCCATTGTATTTACCAATCCCTACAGTCGCCGAAAAAACTTTTCCGTCAAAAAAGAGCCGCTCGTCCACAAAAACTTTAAAATGTGTGGCACGATGGCCCAGCAACAACTTAAAAATAGTCCGCAAATAGAGCCGTTTGCCCATACGCCCCTCGTCTCTTAGGCGGTTGTATTCACGACTTACTCTGGCGTCAAAGCCAAGTCCGGAGACATTAGCCATGTACCGTACCTGAGGCACGCGCGTCTCCACAAAAGAGACTTTTCCTATATCCTGAAGTACGGTGCGGTATTCTGCCATGGCCTGTACCGCCTCGTTGTAGGTATGCGGAATTCCAAACATGCGCACCCAATCATTACCCGTTCCGGTAGGAATCACAGAGAGGGTAATTTCTGACGGGGCAACCTCTTTTTGATGAAAAATGCCATTCACCACTTCATGCACCGTACCATCTCCCCCCACAGCGACCAATCGACGGTATCCATCACGCAACGCTTTTACTGCAAGCTCTACGGCATGATATTTGTGCTCAGTAAAAACACAGGTAAACAAGATGCCCGCCCTGTTCATTTGGTTTGAAATAACCGGCCAGTCGCTCAAACCGCGACCCGAGCCCGCTTTTGGGTTTACAATGACCATCCATGCAATTTGTTGTACCATATCAGTTAAAAAAAAACGATGCACAAAAGTAAGATAAATAGTATTTGCTGGAAAAGATTTCGTATTTTTGCCACGATATACATTATAAAACTATGGGAAGAATTATAGCCATTGCCAATCAAAAGGGAGGAGTCGGAAAGACCACTACCGCCATCAATCTTGCAGCCTCTTTAGCTGTCATGGAAAAAAAAGTCCTATTAGTCGACGCTGATCCACAGGCCAATACGACTTCTGGACTCAACATTGATCCTAATTCAGTAACAACAAGTCTATATGAATGCTTGATCGGAGAGACTCCCCTGGAAAGAGCATGCTGTGATACCGCCATCAAAGGACTAAAACTTATTGCTTCCCAAATCGACCTGGTTGGTGCCGAAGTCGAATTGCTCAACACCCCTGACCGGGAAAAAATGCTCAAGCAACTCTTGGCAAACATTTCTGACCAATTTGATTTTCTCATTATCGACTGCTCCCCTTCTTTAGGTCTCATCACTGTTAATGCGCTTACGGCTGCTGATTCCATTGTTATTCCCGTTCAGTGTGAATTCTTTGCTTTAGAAGGTTTAGGAAAACTACTTCACACAGTTAAACTGATACAAACAAACCTCAATCCCAATTTAGAGATCGAAGGATTTTTACTCACCATGTACGATGCCCGCCTCAGGCTTGCCAATCAGGTTGTCGATGAAGTGCGCCATCACTTTGGAGACATGGTGTTTCATACTGTTATTCAGCGAAACGTACGCTTAAGCGAATCGCCTTCTCATGGGAAACCGGTCATCTTATACGACGCCGTATCAATCGGTGCAAACAACTACCTTAGCTTAGCTAAAGAAATTATCAAAAAGCATTCATAGATTAATCATAGAAAAATCACATGGCCAAACAAAATGCACTTGGGAAAGGACTTGGAGCGCTCATTTCTGAAGCCAACGCACAAGCTGCGCGTGCACCAAGGGATATCTCTACTCCTTTTGACACAGAGGGGATCAACACCGTTGCCCTCTCAGAAATCGAAGTCAATCCCTATCAACCTCGTGACAACTTTGATCAAGAAGCATTAGGAGAACTTGCCGAGTCCATTCGAACACTGGGACTCATCACCCCCATCACAGTTAGGTTGATCTCTCCCGGAAAATATCAGCTCATAAGCGGAGAACGCCGTTGTCGTGCCGCTCAGATGGCGGGCCTTACCCATCTACCCGCTTACGTCCGTCAAGCAAATGATCAAGGCATGCTGGAGATGGCTTTGGTTGAAAATCTTCAGCGGGAAGATCTCAATGCCATAGAAATTGCTCTTGGTTTTCAACGCCTGATCGATGAGTGCAACCTTACTCAGGAAGCTATGGCAGACCGTGTTGGCAAAAATCGCACCACAGTTACCAACTACCTCCGTCTTCTTAAATTGCCTCCGGAAATTCAATTAGCGCTTCGTAAAGACAGGCTTACCATGGGACATGCCCGCGCCCTGCTCTCCATAAACAGCAAAGAGCAGCAATTAGCGCTTACTGAGCAAATACTTGAGAAAGGACTCTCTGTCCGTCAGATAGAAGCTTTTGCAAAAAGCGCAAAAATGCCCAAGCCCACTTCGAGAGGAGGAGGAAAGACTCCTCCTGATTTGCCCGAAACCTACTTCTCTTTTGTCGAAAAAGTGGGGCAATATTTTAATAATGAGATCAATTTTAAACGAACTACCCGTGGAACGGCAGTCATTACCATACATGTTTCTAACGACAGACAGGTTGAAAATTTTCTCCATGTTTTAGAATTTCTCAAAAAATAGATCGTGCGCCGCTTTTTCCTGTTTTCTATATGCTGTTTCATCATGATCCTTCCGGCGAAAGCACAATTTGGGCAAAGCGGCGGATTCAACACAGACCCGACACGGCAACAAAATAGCAGCCAAAGCGACTCACTTCAACATGAACCTCAGACCCACGAATCTTTTAAGATAAAGACTTACATTACCTCTTTACAATGGGTCAAAGACTCTTCCGGAGTCGGGAAGAGACAAAAAGATACCTTAGAGATCACCCGAATGTTTAGCGCCGCCGTTGTGTTGCCAGGATATAGTCAAGTTTATAACCGACAATATTGGAAACTCCCGATTGTATACGGCGCCATTGGTTCCTCTCTATATTTTGGGTATAAGAATAACCTTAAGTTTTTAGAAACAGACAACGACCGATATGCAAAAAACCGGGATCTGCTCTATACAGGCGCTTTTTTGGCTTACTGGGGCACCTTGCTGGACGGAGTGATCAGCTACAAATCGACAATAGACATTTTACCCGGACGCGCTTCACTCTACTCTGCCCTCATTCCAGGATTAGGACAGGCATACAATGGGGACTATTGGAAAATACCCATTTATTGTGGGGGGCTCATGATCTGCGGATATTTTATCCAGTTCAATAATATGCAGTACCAGCGATACAGAAATGACTACAATAATCCCAACTATACAGGTCATCATTCCTCTGATAACTTAAAATGGTATAGGGATCTTTCTCGCCGCTACCGCGACTACGCCATTCTTGCAGGGGGTTTGGTTTATGCCCTTACGATTATTGATGCCAATATATTTGCCTACTTTAACGACTTTGATGTCAGCGACGACCTCACCATCAATATCCGGCCCGGGTTTATTGAACCCGTTGGTGCCCGCTTTGCAACAAACACTCAATCGCTACCGGTAGGACTTACCATGAAAATATCCTTTTAAACATACACCATGTCCATGAAAAAAATTCTTCTTATCCCTTTTCTTTTTCTCCCTTTTATCACCATCAACGCACAGGAAAAGGTGACAGGCACACGCAAGCAAATGATTCAGGAAATCCTCTCACTTCGCAAAGAACTTTCTGATTTACAAGCAATAATCGACCAGAATAATATTCCACTCTCCGATACCCTTACCGTTAACGATACACTCAATTGGGGCAATTACTATACCAATTATCCAGGTTTCAGAGATGAAATCGAGATACCTATCAATACAGATAGTTTGTTGTCAATCTTTTATCTGCAACGCTCACTGCATCATAATATTCCGGACGACTTTATGGATATCGATAACCTTGACATGGTGGCAGACTTGCCCGATTCGGTCTACATCAGCCGGCTTACTGCGCTCAACTCCATCATTACCCTTCCTTACAATGCAACTGTACGAAACAGCATTGTGTTCTACACCCAGAGAATGTCGTCAGAAAGGATTGGAACTATTCTGGGATTAGCCACATACTACATGCCCATCTTTGAAGAGATTTTTGACCAACACGATATGCCGTTGGAATTGAAAGCAGTGGCCATCATCGAATCTGCACTTAATCCGGTTGCTGTCTCCAGGGCCAAGGCAAGGGGAATGTGGCAATTTATGCACCGTACCGCTCTTCAATACGACCTCACCATCAACTCTTATGTGGACGAGCGTTACGACCCCATCGTCTCCGGACATGCCGCGGCAAAGTATCTTAAGGACGCCTATACCATTTTTGGCGACTGGGCTTTAGCCATATCCTCTTACAACTGCGGGGCAGGGAATGTAAACAAAGCCATTCGCAGAGCAGGCTCCCGATCGTTTTGGGATATCTACCCTTATCTCCCAAGAGAGACACGTGGCTATCTTCCCGCTTTTGTAGCGGCCCTTTATACATTGACGTATTATAAAGAACATGGGATCAAGCCATTGAGGATAGAAATGCCTACTCACCTGGACACTTTACATGTATCACAAAAAGTTCATTTTGAGCAAATTGCAGAATTAACCGGCATCTCTGTGGATGAACTGCGCGACCTCAATCCGCAATACATTAGGGATGTTATTCCCGGAAGGCCCTTTATTTTGCGTCTTCCCCATCAATATACCCCGCTATTTGTTGACAACGAGAAAGAAATATACACCTACAACGAAAACACCTACTTTAATCCCATTCTCTTGGCACAAAGCACATCACCTGCGACTGCTGCCCGTAACCAGCTCGTACACACGGTACGATCCGGAGAGACTTTGGGAGGTATAGCCCTAAGGTATCGTGTCAAAGTTTCTGATTTACAATACTGGAACAATTTAAAAAACACCACCATCCGTATTGGGCAAAAATTAGTGATCTATTCTGCGCAAGCTCCTGCCCCTCAAACAACCACAAGCACACCAACTTCAAGCTCAACAGCTTCAAACGCATCCTCTATACCCGCAAACTCAACCAAAATTACCCATGAGGTCAAATCGGGCGAAACGTTGGGGTTAATTGCACAAAAGTATAGGGTAAGCACAGCCAACTTGCAGTCTTGGAACAATATAAAAGGCACCACCATTCGTGTAGGACAAAAGCTGACTGTTTATACACAAAATGCTCCCGCTTCCACCAACGTTACCACTACCGCTGCCGCCACTGCGTCTGCCTCTAATGCCTCTTTTCAATGGTACACTATAAAAAAGGGAGATACCCTGTGGAGCATCGCCAGCAATCACGGCGTGAGCCTTAATGACCTTATGGCGCTAAACGGGCTAAACAGAGATTCAAAAATCATTGTGGGGAACAGGTTAAAGATTAAACCGCTTTAGCTGATCTCTACCACGTTACTCTTAGTTGAAGTTTAATCTCAGGCTCCCACAACGAACGCCCCGGTTTAGCTGACGTAGAGGGATGCTTTGCCGACAAGTAACGTGTGACAGACCCCCTAAACCAAAAATCATAATTACGGCTTGGGGAATAGCGGAGGTTGATGTATCCTCTGGTTCCATACCCATATATTGGAGGAAAGGAGAATCCCTGCATGGCGTCTCGTTCGTATAGATAGATTCTGGTAGACCAATCGGTGGTGCGAAAAAGGGCGACTCGGGCACTCCCGCTCAGGGGATACTGCTTGGGTGAAAAGACAACATCCGACAGCACTACCCCACCACCGGCCGGCCGGGTTGCATCCGTTTTTTTTACTACGCAGTACTCAACTCTGTGCGCAAACAACCATGCATCGCTACTCCCATACTGAAGGTGCAGGCGTAAGCTATATCTGTCGTTCAGAATTAATGGCAGGCGACTCCCCGACTCGGTATGTTTATAGTCCATCTTTACATAACACAACCCTCTGCGTCCGATGTTTCTACTCAACTGAACCATTGCTGTTTTCCCATACGAGGGAGCCGCCACGTTGTACCGCAGCCATGGAAAATGGCACCACTCACCTGAAAACAATAACCGCCAATGCATCCATGCGTATTCAAAACTGCCCGTCAATGCATGCTCGTTAAATGGCCTGCTGTTTCTGGAGTAAGCGCCCGAAAAAGGCGCTGTGTAGCCTTTGCCGTAATTTCGGTAGATGACTCCCGCTTCTAATCCATCTCCGCCATCCCATAGCACCCCAAAGAGTCCCGCCATCTGTGCCCGGGCGTCTATGGCCCATTCGCCAAAAAAACGCCAGTCGCCCGGGACGGCTAATACATCAATACCGGCGCTGCCAAATGGGAGTCTGCGGGATTGATAACGGTTGTCCGGCCGGATGGTGGAAGCGTTTCTGTGGTCGTAGGTGTATCCCAATGCGGTGCCTCCGATCTTGAACCGGTCAAAGCGAAACGAGAGGTTGCCTCCGGCTATATATTCACCTAAGTTATAGCGTCTCTCTAATTCTGTGGCTGTCCGGTGCAGACCGGTGCGAAGTAAGGAGGTGAAACCGTCTGAGGTGATGCGGGCGTCCACTTTTTTGGCCGAACCAAAGAGGGTGGCTTGTATCCTGCCCCGCTCATAAGTTGCTCCTAAGCCTCTGAAGAACATCACCTCATTGCTTCCGGTGTAGGCTGTGAGGCCCATCTCGCTCCGGCGTAGGCTCTGTACCGGGCCCAAGCCGCTCATCGAAAAACCGTTCCAAGCCACCAAACCTTGTCCGAAACGTACCGTATAGTCGCCCGCGACAATTCGTTTCCAATGGCCGATTCTGCTTATTTGCAGGTGGAAAGAGGCAAAGTCGACCCAAATTCCTTTGCTGAACAGGGGCTCTCCAGGATCGTGGTCTAAGGTGACGCCCCATTGCAGGCGATTGCCCGATGCAAAACGATAGAAGAGGGTGGCTCCGGGCTCCCAGTCGTCAACTCCACGCGCTTTGGTTCTAACTAATAAGAGGTGTCTCCCGCGTTTCCATAGTTCTCCAGGTTTAAAGGGTTCGACTTGTCCGGGCCTCCAAAGCTTGATGTGCGGGCGTAGCCATGTGTCCGCTGTGGTGTCGTAGGCAGGGAGCATACTGAGCTCTTCCCATGAAAAGAGCGGGCCATACTCATCGTTGTAGGCCATCAACTCTCCGTAAAGTTCTGCAAATTCTTCGATTCTTGAAATAATCGTGGTGTCTGTGTCACGTTTTGTTTGCGCAGTAATTGTATCTGCGTTCCATACGCTCGCGGCTGTTAGCCCGAGCGTCCAAATCCATCGCCTCATGCTTTCTTGTTTTATTTGTTGTTGTTATGTTGTTGTTCCCATGTGGGCGGGTGTGAAACCCGCCCCTACACGGTGGTTGTTTGTAATTCCTGGTTGGCTTGGCGGACTTTGTTGGCCAGCTCTTTTTTGAAGGCGCACATCTTTTCCATTAGGGCGGGGTCGCTAAGAGCCAGTATTTGAAGTGCTAAGATGCCGGCGTTTTTGGCGCCGTTTAATGCCATAGTGGCTACCGGTATGCCTGCGGGCATCTGGAGGATTGACAATATGGAGTCCCAGCCATCAATGGAGATGGATGCTTTGATGGGCACGCCGATGACCGGCAGCGGGGTCATGGCTGCGATGACTCCGGGTAGATGGGCTGCTCCGCCCGCACCGGCGATAATCACTTTGATGCCTCTGTCGACAGCTCCTTTGGAAAATTGGAGTACGTCCTCCGGTACGCGGTGGGCAGATAAGGCCAATATTTCATAAGGCACATCTACGCTCTTTAAAAATTGGGCGGCCTCTTTCATCACCGGAAGGTCGGAAGTACTGCCCATTACAATTGATACTTTTGGTTTTATATCCATATGTGATTTATATATTCAAATGACGGCGCTAAGATAGATAAAAAATCGTTACTTTTGTACCAAATTTTTACATTCATTGCTATGAACACCATTCGCCTGCACGACAAAAGTTTTAAACATTACATCACTGCCAATCAGATACATAAGGCCATTGATGCATTAGCAGAACAGATGAATAACGATTTAAAAAATGAAAATCTGCCGCTCTTTTTAAGCGTCCTCAACGGCGCTTTCATGTTTACGGCCGACCTTATTCGAAAGATGGAGTTCGATTTAGAGCTCTCTTTTATCAAGCTTGCATCCTATAGCGGGACTCAGTCCACCGGAGAGGTCAATGAGATTATCGGGCTTAATACGTCGGTAGAGGGACGTACCGTTGTGATTGTAGAAGATATTGTTGACACGGGTGTTACGATTGAAAAACTGGTAGAGACTCTAAATGAACACCATCCAAAGCAGGTAAAGATCTGCACCCTGTTGCTCAAGCCCGACCAATACAAGAAATCGCTTTACCTTGATTATGTAGGTCTAAAAATTCCAAATGCATTTATTGTGGGCTATGGCCTTGACTATAATTCATTAGGGCGACAGCTTCCTGAAATTTATGTAATTGATTCTTAATCATAATGTTACACCTTATTTTATTTGGCCCTCCGGGCGCCGGCAAAGGTACACAGTCTAAAATCCTTATCTCCAGGTACAACTTGGTACACCTCTCTACCGGAGATATGTTGCGGATTCACCTTAAAGAACAGACGACCCTGGGTGTAGAGGCTGCCCGTTATATCAATCAGGGACTCCTTGTTCCGGATGAAGTAGTGATCGATATGATTAAAGAACATATTGAATCAAATCCTCATGCTCATGGATTTATCTATGACGGATTTCCGCGCACCATTGAACAGGCTGCCAAGTTAGATGAGCTACTTGCAGCGCGTGGCCAACAGATTGGTCTGATGATTGCATTAGATTTACCCGATTCCCTTATCCGCGAACGTATGTGTAAAAGGGCTGAAATCGAGGGGCGTGCAGACGATGCCAAAGATGAGGTCATTGCCACACGGATTGCTACCTATCATCAAAAAACCAAACCACTGCTCGACTACTACAGCACACAAAACAAGTGCGTACAAGTTGGTGGGGCGCAGACCATTGACGAAGTAAGCCAGTGCACCTGCCACATCATTGACCGTTTGATCCAACATGGGTAATTCCAATTTTGTAGATTATGTGCGCATCTTTTGTGTCTCCGGAAACGGGGGAAAGGGCTCCATGCACCTTCGCCGTGAAAAGTTTATTCCCAAAGGAGGTCCCGACGGAGGAAACGGAGGCAGAGGCGGACACATCATCCTAAGGGGAAACAGTCAATACTGGACGCTGATTCACCTCAAGTACCGCAAGCATATTCGAGCCGAACATGGCCAGTCGGGGAGCGGAAGCCTCTGCACCGGAGCCGACGGCCCCGACATTGTCCTGGATGTACCCCTTGGCACCGTTGCCAGAAGTACAGAAACAGACGAGATCCTCTTTGAAATCACCCAAAATGGAGAGGAACAGATTCTATGTAAAGGGGGACGCGGAGGCATGGGTAACGCCTTTTTTAAAAGCGCCACGCTACAGACGCCCCGCTTTGCTCAACCAGGCGAACCGGGCGTAGAAGGGTGGTTTGTTCTTGAATTAAAACTTTTGGCCGATGTGGGGTTGGTGGGATTTCCCAACGTTGGGAAATCAACGCTGCTCAGCGCCGTTTCAGCTGCCCGCCCCAAAATCGGGGACTACGCCTTTACAACCTTAGAACCTAACTTGGGAATTGTGTCGTATAGAGACGATAAGTCGTTTGTCATGGCCGACATTCCTGGAATCATTGAGGGAGCGAGTGAAGGCAAGGGTTTAGGAATTAGATTTTTAAGGCATATAGAGAGAAATTCAATTCTGCTTTTTCTGGTGCCTGCAGAGAGCCCCGACCCCCAAAAAGAGTACCGGATATTGGTCAACGAATTGGCTCAATACAATCCCGAGCTCTTAGACAAAGTGAGGCTATTGGCCATCTCTAAATCCGACATGTTGGACGCCGAGTTGGAAGCCCAAACAAAAGCGCTATTACCCAACGACATTCCCCATGTTTTTATCTCATCTATAACCGGCAAAGGATTGACGGAACTTAAAGACCTCCTTTGGAAAACGCTAAATCAGGATGCTTGACAAACTGCTTGAATTTGACCGTTGGCTCTTTTTGCTGATCAACGGAGCGCACACTTCCTGGTTGGATAGTGTAATGGTAGCGTTCTCCGCACACTATACATGGATTCCCATCTATCTTTTATTGCTCTTTCTCTTTTTTCGCAACCACTCCCTTAAGCGTGCGTTGTTGGCCATTGGCGCTGTACTCTTGTGCTTTATGCACACTGACCGCACCTCGGTGCTACTCTTTAAAGATGTCTTCTGCCGCCTCCGCCCTACTTACGAACCCACTTTAGAAGGGATGGTCCATCTTTTGGAAAGGCGGGGAGGTCTCTATGGATTTGTATCAAGCCACGCAGCCAATCTCTTTGGCCTATCCACTCTGAGTTGCCTGATTATAAGAAAGAAATGGCTAAACTGGACTCTCTTTACACTCATTTCCTTAGTCGGATACAGCCGTATCTATGTAGGAAAGCACTACCCATTTGATGTGCTCTGCGGCGCCCTTTGGGGCATGCTCATCGGTTGGCTGATTTTTAAACTCTACACATATCTATGCTCCTCATTCTTGACCACCAAACCACCTGCCCCGCCTGGAACTTAGCCGCCGAAGAGTACCTGCTCACCCATTTTACCGACTCGATATTTCGCCTTTGGCGCAACGCCCCCTCTATTATTGTAGGCCGTCACCAAAATACCTGGGCAGAGGTCAATATCCCCTACATTCAACAACACCAAATCCCCATCATCCGCCGCTTGAGCGGAGGTGGCGCCGTCTTTCACGACTTAGGAAACGTCAACTACAGCTTTATGGAGCCCAAACCCCCCGGCGAAGAGAGCTCCGGCACCTTTAAACGCTGCACCCAACCCATCCTCTCAGCCCTCAACCACATAGGCATTGCAGCCTACCTATCGGGCAGAAACGACCTGCTCATCGACGGAAAAAAATTCTCCGGTACCGCCCAATGCCAAATAGGAGGCCGCATCTTACTCCACGGCACCCTCCTATACACCTCCGCCCTCTCAAACTTAAGCCAAGCCCTCCAAGGCCCCCGCACCAAATTCACCCAAAAAGCCGTCCCCTCAACCCCCTCCCCCATATGCAACATCAGCAGCCACATGCAAGACGCCCCACCCATTGAGCAATTCATGGAATATCTATCACAACACCTGTACGGGCAGACCTACGTGTCTGCCCCCTACACCTACACCCCCCAAGACCTCACCGCCATCGAACTCCTCGCCACCTCAAAATACCGCACCCACTTATGGAACTGGGGAGACGAACCCCAATTCTCCCACCAAACCGACCTCAAAACCGACTTTGGCACCCTCCAACTCCACTTTGACACCGACACCAACGGACTCATCTCCCGCATCCACATCTTCGGCGACTACATTAGCAACTTTGAGCGCGAAGCCCTGGAAGCCCGTCTCATAGGCTGCCAGCCAATTGAATCAGCATTGAAACAAGCACTTATATAAAAACCGCCCCATCAACGGGGCGGCTCACTTTTTTTTATGTAGGACTGATTATCATTACTTTTTTCTCATCTTCTCCTTAGTCTTTTTCAACTGCTCTTTGATGATATCCACACATAACGATATCGACTCCTCAAATGATTCGCAATTGCGCTCCACGATAATATCGTTGCCGGGTATTTCGGCTCGCATGGATGCTTTTTTGTTTTGATGGTCAGGCAATAGGCTCAATGTAACGTCCACTGCAATAATCCCTTCAAAAAACTTGTCCAACTTGGCTACTTTGTTATTGATTAGATCAATTAACTTTTTGTCCGCGTCAAATCTGACCGATGTAATTCTAATGTCCATGATATTTAATATATTTGTAAGTTGCTTTTATTCAGTTAAAAAAGCCCGCTGTTACAGGTAGCTGGTGACAAACGAGTGACAAAAAGGGTCATTAATGGCCATTTGACGGGCTTTTCTGACTTCAAAGATACAACTTTTTCCCAAACTGCCAACCTCAACCATTCATCAACTTCTCATAATGGTAGTAAATGTCATCTATTCCGGTCAGTGCCCCTATCTTTTCTCCAATCACTGATGCGACGGTGTCAATCTGAAATGTATATGGTATTAGGTCTTCTATCAACCTTTTACATGACTTATCCGCTGTTTGCTTTACCAAAGAATCTATGTCATCTCGCTGTTTGTGTGTTACGGCTTTAATCACATCACATAAATGATCCATAACAATGGCAGTATCAGCTCCTCCATCAATTGTGCTTTTTAGCTCCCTTATGCTCTCTAAAAGGTTGTTTAACTTACCCGCATCGTGGGTTGACGTTGGCAGCTGGCTACTGTTATTCACCTGCTGGCCTGTCTGGTTAGGGGCTAACATGCTTCACCTGCTTTTTGGATGAGTGATTCAACACAGGCGGCATGGGCATTTTTCCCGCGATTCTGCTCACAAAATTCTGCATAGTCATTTAGGCTACCTGTTGACAAAATGAAGCTGTACGCCCTGTTTTTAGCGTTCATTTCCACATTGAAACATCTGGATAACTCCGTTAGGAGGTCTTCAAAAAGTACTATACCATGTTCATTGTTTACCGGCAAAGTGATGGTTGCCGTCTTTTGCCTGTTTTTAGCCACGGCGGGGCCTTGATTCTTATTGTAACTCATTGATATAAGAATTGTGATAAAAAGATTGCCCACCGTAGGTGTGAGTTACACTTCACGACGGGCGTATAAGTAGCGGATAGTTTCCACGCCGCCACCATAGCGGGCAATCCGTTTTATCGGTTTAAATAAAGTTCTTGGGTTATTTGCCCCGATTGTGAAATGTAACTCAATGGCAAAGGTAGGAAACTTTCCCATACCTGTACCTTTTTTTCCTTTGTTTATCCAAAAATTCTTACTTTTGCAGCAAACTCTTATTATCATGGCAGCAGTAGCAGGAATAAAATATACCAAAAGCACCAATGGAGGCCGGGGCTTTGTCCGCGTCGATTTAGGCATACATGGCGACAATCAGCTGTTAGCGGACTTTCTGGATTTAATTGAAATAGAGGCTTGCATGAATGAACCAAAAAGACCTCTACATGAAATTATTAAGGAACAAAACCAAAAAAGGGGATTAGATGTATAGCGTTGTTGTGGGCTTAAAGGCAGAAAAAGTGTTGGATAAACTGCCTAATGAGTACTACAAATTAATATCCAAACACCTTTTGGAGCTCGAGAAAGACCCCCGCCCCTTTGGGTACAGGAAATTGACAGGCTTTGAGAATCTTTACAGAATACGTGTCGGCGCTTATCGCATCATTTACTCAATCAAAGATAATGTATTGACTGTTGAGGTGATAAAGATTGACCACCGTAGGGACGTTTACAGGTAATCCCACAAAAAGCAGCGCCCAAATGAGAAAGATACCCATTTGAGCGCTGCAATGATTACAGGATTATCTACCTTAACCACATGTTTGCCACAATGTTATCGTAATACTCCTCTTCTTTTTGTTTCTTGAGGGCGCCTAATTTGTTTTCCAACTCCTCTTTTGCCTCTCTTTCAAAGCGTTGTTCTATTGTTTCATTGTTAATTTTTTCCATGATTGTCAAGCTGTTTAAAAAGTTTTTGTAGTTCATCCATAAGCCCATCAGCTTTAACTCTGAGTACTTTAAGATCTTCCAGATGGCTTGCCATCTGGTTTCGATTATTGCCCTCAAGCGGTCTATTTGCAATCAAAGAATTCCAAACATTAAATTCTGCATCAAGCCATTTCCTCTTAGATTCAACGAGTTGCATGTTTTTTACCTTTATCGATTCCCTAATCGATTCTTTTGTTTCCATAAATAATTGATTTTTAATTAGTACTAATATTTTGTTGATTTTTTAATGATGCCCAAGCTTTCTTTAAATGCCTTCCAAAGTCGGTTTTGGCTTCGGGTTCTCGTTTTTGCAATCGCCACGCATTTTCCATGGCTTTGGTGTGAATCTTTTTTTTCATATTATTAATTATTTAAATGATAGACTTTTGTTAGAATCCTGTGATATTCTTTCAACTCCCCAGCCGACAATATCGATAAGTCCCGTATTTGATTTGCCTCAACATGCAAAGGCGGGAACATCTTGAGGTCAGTTACCAAGAGGTAACCTCGTTTCAATGACTGCAAAAGCATGATTTTCATGTCCCTGTCAATTTTAATTATCGCTTCTTTCATGTTCTGATTGTTCTGTGTCGTCAATTCCGTGGTTTTCCCTCATTTGAGCAAACGGATCGTTTACAAATGGCAATAATTCGGGTAGGCGATCCGTGTCTATAAAGCCATCTTTCAGGGCTTTAAGCAACCTGATTTTTAGCTCTCTATCGATTTTAATTTTCATTGCTCAAATCTTTGGTTATTTCTGTAATTATTGCATCCAACTGATAGTCTGTTAGTTTGTTTAGGTCGATCTTTGCTTCTATAGCCTGTTGACGTGGGAGCACGTGATCAATCAACTTGGTCAGTATTGATAACCGTTGGTATGGCTCTAATGCCTTAAGGTCTTTAGCTATTACTCTCCTGTTGTCGTCCAATAACTTTGCTATCCACGCTCTTAAGTCGGCTCCCACTTTATTAGGAGTGCCGCGAACTCTTCCACCTGTCTTCTTACATCCTTTAGTTTTCATTCTATTTTTTTCTACTTTAACCTGAGTTTCGCTTAAGCGACAGCTAAGAACAATTGTGTATCGTTGGTTTTTTGGATGTTAAGCGAGGGTTTTTTGGGGAAGAAACAATAAGCAGTTAGAGCACTTAAAATGTTCATGA
>Ga0123356_10000727_pt1 | contig 36341 bp, 19 predicted proteins | sample TergutEmb28metaG_2_FD_92546 | JGI IMG/M metagenome (GOLD analysis project Ga0123356, IMG submission 92546) | Embiratermes neotenicus P3 segment gut microbial communities from Petit-Saut dam, French Guiana - Emb289 P3 | ecosystem: Host-associated > Arthropoda: Insects > Digestive system > Gut ...
ACACCGCGAACAGCCCCGGCCAAAGCTTTACCGCAGCGTCTTCCTTCCCCGGTTGTATAGTGGATTTAGATGTTGCTAACGGTCCGTATATTTGTCAAAAAAGCGCATTTCTTTGCGCTGAAACTTCCGTAACTTTGTCGGCTTACGTAAACCCGGGTATCAAGGCCGGTCTGTTTGGCGGAGAAGGTTTCTTATTACAGGAACTCTCAGGATCCGGTCATGCTTTTTTGGAAATTGACGGGAGTGTAAGAGAAATCACCCTGGCTCCCGGTGAGAAGCTCAAGGTGAATACAGGTAATGTTGCTGCATTTGAAAAGTCTGTTGGTTACTCTGTCACCAGGATCAAAGGCTTCAAGAATATAGTCTTCGGTGGTGAGGGATTGTTTTTAACAACTGTAGAAGGTCCCGGTAAGGTCTTTTTGCAGACAATGACAATGCCGAATTTTGTGTCGCGTATTGCACCGTTCTTACCAAAGACAAGCAGTAATTAGGAAATTTTGCAAAAACAAAAGGTGACGGATTCGACTTTGTTTCGAATCCGTCATCTTTTTGTTGCGGTTGGGTTATACCCAGTTGCTTATTGTTTCCATATTGAATATGTTGGTAAACCCATTCTCCGCAAGGATATTTGCTGCGACCTCGCTTCGTCTGCCGGCCCTGCAGTAGACTATAATAATAGCGTCTTTATCCGGCAGTTCCGAGAGCCGCGACTCCAGTTCATCAACAGGGATCAGTACTGAGCCCGGTATGCTTATCTCATCAAACTCATCTTGATTGCGGACATCAAGCAGTACAACCGCGTCATTAAACTCGTAGATTTCCTTTGCTTCGACACCACAGATTATGGTAACTGCCGAGTTGGCATCTGATCTCGCACCCGGAACAGCAGAGGCTCCTGTGCTGGCATCTACCTCCACGTCGGAGTCCTCGTCGTCTTCCGGACTTTCATTTTCAACGGGTTCGAAGACAACTTCCGGTTCAACGGGTGCGGGGGCAACGCTTTCTTCCGGCTCCGGTTCAGGAGTTGGAGCGCCGGTGCACCCGTATGTTATCAAGGTGGTTAATGCAATCATCATAACTACTACTCTAGTTCTATATCTCATGGTCAGCCTCTACAATTTCCGCACAGACCGCTGAAGCTAAGATTATAACTCTTGACTTCCAGACCATCCATGTCTTTAACACTTTCGATACCGGGGAAGTGGGTATTTATATCAATGACTCGTCTACAGCTTTCACAAATAAAGTGGGAGTGTTCGTGTAAGTTATGATCATAATGAGTGGAGCCATAGAAACTGCCGATATTTAGCAACTCACCGGCTTCCGCCAACTGACCGAGATTTCTGTACACGGTAGCTTTGCTGATCGAAGGATGTACCGCAACAACATACTCATAAACCTGCTCGGCATTAGCATGTATATCAAGCGCTTTGACCGCGTTATAAACCAGTTGGCGTTGGATCGTGTTTCTTTTAATATCCATGAGCTTAGAAATATCTGTCTAACAAACCTTGGAACGCCATACCATGTCTTGCTTCATCCTTACACATTTCGTGAACTGTGTCGTGGATGGCATCAAGGTTAAGCTGTTTTGCTTTTACTGCTAGATCTTTTTTACCCTGTGTTGCTCCATGCTCTGCTGCTACACGCATCTCAAGGTTTTTCTTTGTTGACATATCAACGACTTCACCGAGTAGCTCTGCAAATTTTGCAGCATGTTCTGCTTCTTCGATTGCGATTCTTTTATAGGCTTCTGCGACTTCGGGATAACCTTCTCTGTCTGCCTGACGGCTCATAGCAAGATACATTCCAACTTCGGTGCATTCTCCCATAAAGTTCTGACGTAGGCCTTCGAGGATCTCAGGGTCTGCTCCCTTTGCGACTCCGATAACATGCTCATCTGCGAACACTAATCCTCCTGCTCCGGACAGTTCTTTGAACTTGTCTGCCGGGGCTTTGCATTGCTGGCAGATTGCCGGTGCAGAGTCTCCCTCGTGTGCGTAACCGCAAACTGTACAACTAAATTTTTTCATGATAAACTCCTTTATAATAATTTTTTCTTATTGATAATCGTTATTATAAAGGAGCTATTTTAGTTTGTCAATAGTTTTTATAAAGTTTTTTGAAAAAGTTTTTAAAATTCGAAGCGAGTTCTTATCAGGAGCTTCATACCGGACTGATAGAGACAATATATATAGTACTTTTTACACGCTGCCGGTGTCGTAGGTGAAGCCTTTCCCGTGGACATCTGAGACATTATCAGTGATCATGAATGCTTCTTTATCGTGTTCTTTTACTATCTCCAGCAGGTCGCGGTGGTTTTTAGAATCCATCGTGACCATTATCATTTCTTTTTCTGTTCGTTCGTATGCACCAATTACCGGTACAAGCGTTACTCCACGGTCAAGCTTTGTCAATATATCGTTTGTTATCGCTTCGCTTTGGTCGCTTATGATATAGACCATTTTTCTTTTACGTAGTCCGGATTCGATGTAGCCCATTGCTATTGCTGTTATGGTTACTGATAGTATCGCATAAAGGAATGTGTCTACATTATATACTATCAAGCAGAGTATGATGATAATGCCGTCTGACATCAGTAGTCCGATCGATGGACTGATACCGAAGTATTTCTTTAGAATCAGAGGTGGGAGTGTTGTTCCGCCGCTTGATGCGTTGTTTGCATAAAGTATCGATGCGGCGATCGCCATAAGGACACTGCCGGCAAGCATCGAGAGCATTGTGTCTTCAACTATAGTTATCTGTGGTATGAACCTTATAAACACAGGGAGCAAAATCGCTCCGAGTACAGTGTTGAGCAGTACTTCTTTTCCGAGGAATATAAGTGCAGCACTCAATATTATCCCGTTAGCAGCAAGTATCGTTATAAACCGGTCAAACCCGAACAATGTCTCGAAAATTATTGCAAGACCTGTTATTCCTCCGGCTGCAATAGAGTGCGGTCCGAGGAACATGTTCACGGCTACTGCAATAAGTGCTACTGCGCATATAATGTATACTATCTTTCTTATTCTGTTTATCATTTTAATATCCTCCGGTTTATAGAATTTTCGTTTCCCTGACAATGGAGCAGCACTTACCATGCTGCTCCACTCTTTATCCCAATCTTTACCCATCGGGTAGAGTTTCTTTTAGTTGTCACTTGCCGTAACAGTAGTAATTTCAATGCTTTGATGATGTTTTTGTTTCCGTTTTGTTACTTTTTATTCATCATCAATAATCCTTTTATCGTTTGACCATTTAATGCCGTCAGCAGACCTTCTACCAGTTTTGGAGGCATGTCCTTGCCTGCCATCATCCTTATGCTTCTGAGCGGCATATCGTCAAACATTCGATCCATCAGTAATGTCAGATCGTCCGATGCTCCACCCATTTTTTCCATTGCTGCACGCTTGATTTTCTTTGATACATAGCGACCTATCCACTTTTCCTGGATGTCCGCAAAGGTCGCGTTGTCGTCAAACAGTTGTCCTTTTGTCCTTTCACGCTTCGGCAGCAGTCTTCCGAGCACTGCTACAAATTGATCTCCCGGCACCTTATCCAATCCGTTCTTTATATCATAATAAATAGGTGCGGTTTTCCTATAGTTGGGTATCTCTGCTTCAACTGTTGATTTGATGTTGATCGTTACTTTGCCCCGGATATCACGGCTTGATGCACCTACGCGTACTTCGTACTCACCACTTTCAACATGCCAGTCGTGGATATTTACGTTGTAGTAGGCGAAGGAACGTTTATCAAGTGTGAAGCTGACCGGTTTAGTCTCGCCCGGTGCGAGTTTTATCTTTTCAAAGCCTTTTAGCTCTTGCGCTGCTTTGAAAATCGTAGGAATTTTATGCGAAACATATAGTTGCACAACTTCGCTGCCGGTCACAGTACCTGTATTTTTTACATCAACTGTGATCGTGATCGTATCCGTGTCTTCTATCGATGTCCTGCTTGCTCTGGGCTTACTATACTTAAAAAACGTATATGACAATCCGAATCCAAACGGGAAGCGGACCTGTGCTTCTGCTGTATCGTAATAACGGTAACCGACATATATGCTTTCACGGTACTCCACAGATTTTTGATATCCGGGGAAGTATGGTGCTGACGGGTTTTCCTTTGTGCTAAATGGCCAGCTTTCTGCAAGGCGACCTGCGGGTGTTTTTGTACCAAGTATAATATCGGCTATTGCTTTCCCAACGGTTTCACCTCCGAGGTAACACATCAGGATGCCCTTTACTTTATCCTGCCATACTATTTCCATCGGTGAGCCGCCGAGCAGGAACACGACGACGTTTTCGTTCACGGCAGCAAGTGCTTCGATGAGTCTATTATGTGATGCGGGCATTTTCATGCTGTCGCGGTCAAATCCTTCTGATTCATAAGGTGCAGGCAGCCCTGCGACGACAAACACATAGTCTTTGCCTTCTGCAGCCTTGACTGCTGCTGCGATAAGTGCCGGGTCGGGTTTGTCGGAGTTAAGCTCGTATCCGTCGGCATAGTCGAAAACAGCTCCGTCCTCTTCCAGGCAATCACATATACTGTCCAGCTTTATAGGCTCGATCTTTGAAGAGCCTGCTCCTTGATGGCGCGGTGTTTTTGCAAATGAGCCTATGACGGCAAACTTAGATCCTTCAGGCATCGGCATTACTCTGTCTTTGTTTCTCAGTAATACAGTCGATTCGGCTGCGGCTTGCGCTGCAAGTGTTCTATGTGCTTCCGGGTTGTATCTCATTGACTCGCGTGTTTGGGATTTAAGGATGAGTTCGACGACATTGGTTGCGGCTGTGTCCAAATCAGTTTCGGAGAGTGTTCCCTTTTTGACGCTTTCAACGACTTTTGCATCGTTTACACCGTTATCCCCAGGCATTTGTAGATCAAGCCCTGCTGCAACACCTTGGCTACGTTTATTGACCGCTCCCCAATCTGACATAACAAGTCCGTCAAATCCCCATTCATCACGTAAAATGTCTATGAGCAGTTTCTTGTGTTCGGAGCAGTAAATACCCTCAAAGAGGTTGTACGAGCACATAAATGTCCACGGTTTTGCTTCTTTGGTGACCTTTTCAAACGCGGGTAGGTATATCTCACGTGCTGTTCTTTCGTCGAGCACTGAATCTGTTGTCAGGCGGCGTGTTTCCTGGTTGTTGAAGGCATAGTGTTTGACAGACACACCTACGTTTTGGCTTTGAACGCCGTTAACAAGGGCTGTTGCAAGCTCTCCGGTAAGATACGGGTCTTCACTGAAGTACTCGAAGTTACGTCCGCAAAGTGGCGAGCGTTTTATGTTTACGCCGGGTCCGAGTATGACTGCGACGTCTTCTTGCCGACACTCCTCACCTATAGCAACTCCAATGCTTTTAAGAAGATCGCGATCAAATGAGCATGCCGTTGCCGCCGATGTCGGGAAGCATACGGCAGGTACGCTTTTGTTTATGCCGAGATGATCCGCACCTTCTGCCTGTTTACGCAATCCATGCGGTCCGTCTGTCACCATGATCGATGGCAGACCGAGACGTTCTATGCTTTTGAGATACCAGAAATTGAGACCGGACATGAGTGATGCTTTTTCTTCGATCGTCATTTGTGCGACCAGATCGCGCGCTTTTTCTCTTAAACTCATCGTTACAGATCATCCCTTCAAATTGTATGTGATTTTCCTCATTTTACAGTATAGTGACTATACCGTCAATCAGTAGTTAAAAATGTACAAATATTCTCATTATTTATTCTGCACAATCAACATCTTTTACCACTGTCAGTTCTCACAAAAATAGTATAATTCCTTACATTAATATTGACATTTGCCTTTGAGTTTTGTAGAATTTATTCACATATTCTTCATAGTTTTGAGGATGAAAATATGAAAAAAAGATTGAATGAGCTCACAAGAAAGATTTTGACTATACTTCTTGCACTGATTATGGTGTTTGGGGTTCTATCGCCGTTGATACCCGCCGCCGCTGCAGTACCCGAAACGATTTCTTCTTTGACTACTACACCGCCGGCAACTGAACAAGGAGACGATGAAGTCGACAGGATCGTTATCATCGAAAATGAAGATGTTCCGTTAGCTTCTGCTCTTAATGAAACTAACGGCTCATGGTCGATCTGGCTCCTTCTTCCGATCGTTTTGATCGCGAGTTTAGTAGGCCTTTATGGAGTCCGCTTGTTGGTTATGAAAAAGAATAAAGAAGAAGAAAACTGATAAAAGGGACTGGATTGCTTCGTGCGCTTGCGGTGACGATGGGGCTTGCTTGCGATGGCGAGGGGGCTTGCTCGCGATGACGAGGGGAATATTGTAAGCTTTTGGGAGTTGCAGTTGTTTTGCTGCAGCTCCTGTTTTTAGGGTGGAATCTTTAGGTGTTTTATGATATGGTGAAGCAAGCATTTCAGGAGGATATCATCTAATGAGTTACCCTAATCGCAATGACCGCCCTCCAAGCAGACAGCGTGTATCACAAGATCCACGTTCCTATAATCAGCAATCGGGCAGGCAGCGCACCACGTATGATCCAGATGCCTATAACCAGCAACCTAAAAGGCAACGTACTCCATACGATCCGCGAGCGTACAGACAGCCCGACCACCGGCAGTATTCTGACAGACCTCCGGTAGAACCTCCGAGCATATTATTATCAGCGTTGCTTGGCATTCTTACGGTCGTTTCTTTATGCATATTTATCTTTTTGCTGGTGATCCGCACAGCAAATGCAGCTACTATCATCCAGAGGACTGATGTTTTGGGTGTTCTGGCAGAATCCGGTTTTGCCGAGCATTCTTACTATATCACCAACCAGCTCAACGGGCTTCATTTCCACGATGAAGAGCTCACACTCGAGGATATCGAGGAGTTTATCAAACTCGATGCTGTTTCCAACGAGATCGGTGGTGTTATTGACGGATATGCAAGAGCGTTTGTGCAAGGTGATCTGGATCATCACATTACTGTCGACGACATCGTTGTTATTGCAAGGAACATAGAACCGGAGCTCGAGGAGTTGTTTGACCATCGGTTGACAGAGGCAGAACTTGAGCATCTGGCGGAATCTTTGAATGATGTCATTGATTTCGACAGTTTTAGAGTCGGGTATATCATCGAGGATTATGAGCTGGATATGACTATACCAAACCTGTTTCTTGGTTCCACTCTGCGATGGATTTTTGGTCTTATCAGCCTTGGTCTTCTGGCTATAATCTTTATATTGCGCAGAGGTAATATCGCTGATGCGCTTCTGGGTGTGGGGTTACCGTTTATAATTTCAGGTTTACTATCATTCGCTTGTGGAATGGCGATGGGCGCAAGCCCTGAGTTATTTGGTCAGACCTTTTATGCTTTATCGCGATTCCTTGACGGTCCGATTTATCTAATGACGCAATACGGCTTTGCATTTGCGGCGGTCGGTGCCGCTCTCATAGTTGTTTCCATAGTAATTAATAGCGCCTCTCCGAAGGTTACACCAAGATATTAGATCTTCCGGTTCACAGACTATTTTTCGCGATAAAAACGATGTGTTTAAAAACTCATCGTTTTTTTGTTTTTACCGCCATTATTAACGGTATGTTCATGAGTTTATACTTATTGTTGTTATGTGTGAACTAACTGTTAATTTATCTTGATATTGCAGTGATTTTCTCGACAAGGACATACGTTTCTGCTATAGTGATTGTTTGAAGAATAGCGGAAAAATATGGTTTTTTTGAGCTATTGTTTTCAAGATTTCGAAATAAGCCGGAGAGTTTTATGAGTATAAGAAAAAGAATCCTTATTCCAATGATCGCACTCACGGTTGGCGGATGTATAGCCGTTCTTGTTTCTTCAATGCTCCTTTTCAGCAGAGAACTAAGTGATGCCAAGTACACAAAAATCGACGTTGCTGCTTTGGTCGCAGAAAATGAGATCGAAGAGCTGATGGTCAAAGCGGAGATCGCAGCATACGCAATGTCCCAAAATGCAGACTTGATCGATTCGATCATTTATGACGACCTTGATCGGCTTATAAGTACTGTAGATGCTCTTTTGTACATAGCACAGGTGGATTTTTGCACGATTATTGACGCAGATGGAAATGTTATCACAAGGACACATGGTACTGCGACCGGTGATAATCTTTCACACCTGCCTCATGTAAAAGTAGCGATGACCGGCGGAATATCCTCATATATCACACAAGGAAACGTGGTGAGCCTGGGTGCCTATGCAGGCGCACCGATTTATGATGAAAACGAAAACCTTATAGGTGTCGTTTCTCTCGGCACACGATTTGATACACAGGATTTTGCCCACAAGCTCAGAGACATATCGGGTTGTGAAGTTTCTGTTTTCTTGCAAGATATACGTATATCTACGACTCTCATTGATGAAGACGGAGCACATGCGCTCGGTTCTGCCGCACCTGAGCACATAAGTGCCAGCGTTTTGTCAGGAGTTCCGCATGTTGGTGAGGTCTACATCTTCGGTAAAAACATGCTCACAAAATATTCCCCGTTGGTTGGTGCAAATGAAGAAATAGTCGGAATGATTTTTGTCGGGTATGACACCGCTGAAGACGATAGTAAAATATTGGTTTTCACCCTGACAGGTGTGCTGATCACATGTATTGTGCTTGCTGTATGTATTGCGCTTGCTATGTTTATTTCAGGTGTGATGGAAAACAGGCTGGAAAAAATGATGCAGCAGATCGCAGATGCGCAGTTCACCACGTCTGCGATGTTTGAATCCAGCCCTCAGTCCAACATCCTCTTTGACAGTGATTTTAATATCATTGACTGTAATCCTGCTGCGCTCAGGCTGATGGGATTTGATACCAAGGAAGAGATGCTCGTAGGTTTCAGTGATCGCTTGAGTGCAGGTATTCCGGAATATCAGCCAAACGGTCGTCGTTCACTTTCTTTGTCTGATTGGGCTGAGAAGGCTATGAAAGAAGGGTATGTTAAGTTTGAAACGGAGCTGATCCTTGCAGGCAAAAAGATGAACTTGAACGTAGAGTTCAGAAAAATCCCCTACGAAGGCAGCTTTGCATTCGTTGTTTACATCTATGATATGACGGAAGTACATGAGCGTGAGATGGAGCTTTTCATGGCTCATTCGCTCAATGAAGTTCAACTGTCAAAGTTGAACCTTATGGTCAAAGCGGCAAAGATCGGTTTGTGGGATATGGAGGTGACCGAGAATGACCCCGTCAATCCCAACAATCCTTTCATTTGGTCGGACGATTTCAGGCATATGCTTGGATATGAAAACGAAAATGACTTTCCAAATGTTCTTAAAAGTCTTCTTGATGTGATGCATCCCGCGGATATAGAGAGAACTAATAAAGCTTTTGCCAGGCATTTACTTGATTACTCGGGGAATACTCCATTTAATGTTGAGTATCGACTAATGAAGAAAAACGGAGGGTATTCCTATTTCCGGGCAATGGGTGAAACTGTCCGGGATGATGATGGAGTTCCTGTAAGCATTGCCGGTGCGCTTATTGATATAAGCGACGCAAAGGAAGCTGAGCGAGTCATCTCCGCAACAAACGAGCGACTGCTTCAAGCCCGTGATACTGCGGAAGCGGCAAATAAGAGCAAATCGATTTTTCTTGCGAACATGAGTCATGAAATCAGGACTCCCATGAATAGTATTATAGGGTTCTCCGAACTTGCTCAAGATGATGAGATTTCCCCGAAAACCAGACAGTATTTATCCAACATTTCTGACAACGCAAAGTGGCTGCTCAATATCATCAACGATATTCTGGATAACACAAAAATCGAATCCGGTAAAGTTGAGCTTGAACGTATCCCCTTTGATGCTCACGATGTCATTTCTCAGTGTCAGTCAGCCATATTGCCGAAAACCGTCGAAAAAGGCTTCGCATTGTATTGCTATTCTGAGCCGCTGTTTGGCAAAAAACTTTTGGGCGATCCTGTCAGGCTGCGTCAAGTCCTCATGAATCTGCTTTCCAATGCTGTTAAGTTCACGAGCACGGGTTCCGTTAAACTGCTTGCTTCGATCAAAGAGCAAAGTGATGATGAAACAACACTTAGTTTTGAAATCAAGGATAGTGGGATCGGTATGAGTCCCGAGCAGGTCGCTCGAATTTTTGACCCTTATATGCAAGCCGATGATTCGGTTACCAGAAGGTTTGGCGGTACCGGGCTTGGGCTTCCCATTTCGAAGAGTCTAGTCGAGATGATGGGTGGCAGCTTATCAGTGGAAAGTGTCCCGGGTGCAGGCAGTACATTCAGTTTTGAGCTGAGATTTGATTTAGTCGACGATACCGATGTCAAATCGGCTAAAGAAATCAGTATTAGCAATCTTGAAAAACCATCGTTTAACGCCGAGGTACTGATTTGCGAAGATAACCACTTGAATCAACAGGTCATATGCGACCATCTTGCTAGAGTTGGTATTCAAGCGGTCGTTGCAAATAACGGGCAAGAAGGTATAGATATCATCGAAGAGCGTATAAAAAGCGCCGAGGGCGAGGTCGCGATCAAGCCGTTTGATTTGATATTTATGGATATTCACATGCCTGTTATGGACGGTTTGGAGGCTGCTTATAAAATCTCCGGACTTGGTGTAAAAACACCGATCGTCGCCTTGACCGCAAATATCATGTCAAACGATCTGGAGTTATACAAAACTAACGGAATGAATGACTTCCTTGGAAAGCCGTTCACATCACAGGAGCTCTGGAGATGCCTGATGAAATACCTTCCTGTAACAGACTTTGTCCGGGTTGATATAAAGAAGCAAACAGTTGAGGAAGATAACTCATTAAAGCAACTACGCAAGTACTTTGCCGAAAGTAATCAGGATACATTTGAGAAAATCAAACAAGCTTTGGATGCAGAAGACATAAAGCTTGCGCACAGATTGGCGCATACTCTCAAGAGTAATGCGGGTCAAATCGGAGAGAAGCGCTTGCAGGAGGTTGCAACCGAAGTTGAATCTATGCTCTCGGATGGGAAGAACCGGCTTAGCAATGTTATGACAAAAATGCTCGAAAGTGAGCTGAACCTTGTACTTGATAAGTTAGCTCCGTTTTTGATAGAGGATGAGAAGGAAGCATCCGAAGCGGCAGAGCCGCTGACTCCGGAGCAGATATCGGAGATAATCGAAAAGCTTGAGCCAATGCTTAGTGGTTATAGCACGGAATGTGTAGATATGATCGATGAGGTCCGCCGTTTGCCGGGTGCGGATGAACTGGCGCGCTGTATTGATGATTTTGAGTTTAAACAGGCGCTTATAGAGCTCGCCAAGGTGAAGGAAGAACTTGGAATTTCGTAAGGACTGGTCGACTAGGGGATTGCGGGGCAGCTCGCGATGACGAAATCAACTATGAAAGGGGGGTACATTTATTAATCAGTTCGACAATTTAGAAAATATCGCTGATGCAAAGCAGACAAAAAGAAAAAGTAAACTCGCGGTTCGCTTCAGGAACATGAATGTGCTCCTCATTACTTTTATTCTATTGATAGTGGCAATAGTGAGTATCGTTTTTATCTCCAGCCTGACAGAAAGTGTTTCCAGGGATTATGCACGTTTCTACACGCTGGATTCGGTGAACATACTTGGTTCTCATTTAAACAAAGAAATCGCTCTTGTAGAGCATGCAACTCAGGCGGCAGAAATCATCGACTGGTTCATGGATGAGGATGATCTTGAAAAGAAAGCGGCGGCACATCAGAAAATGATGCTCTATGCTGATATGCTTCAGATAGATGGCATTTATTTTGTCATTTATGATTCGTTAAATGAGTATGAAATCAGCAGCGGCACAGCTTTTGAAGATATTTCGCCTTTTAATCAACTTGATCCGGATAGGCTCTACGACCAATGGTTTTTCAGAGCGATCGCCTCTGAGTTTGATTTCAGCTTAAATCTTGACATCGATAAAGTAACAGACACTCGCCGTTTATGGATAAATCACAAGGTGATGCATGATGGAAAACCTGTTGGTATTCTTTGCTCCGCCTTGCAGTTTGATGAGGTTTTCCATGAGTTGTTCAGTGAGTATGACGAGTTAGGCGTTGTAGGCTATGTCATCGATTATAACGGGATCATTCAAATACGCAGTTATGATCCGGAGCCCGAACTGCTTGATGTTACTACCGATATTGAGGATGCGGAAGAAGATCAAAGCGTTTTTGAGTTATCTTCCGACCCAGCCTTCGTCTCTGTTGTGAGCAAGTTCCTTGAGAGTCCTTCCATCCAGCAAGAAAGGCAGGAGCCCGATGTTGTAAGGCTCACCGGAGGTGATTATCAGTTTTTATCGATCGCTCCGATCCCGGGTACCAACTGGATAAAAGTGACATTTTACAGCAATGATGCCCTGTTCGACTCTACGCGTATGTTAGTCCTTATAAGTATTGTCCTTGCGACATATATTCTCCACGTTGTACTAAACTCCCTTGTGATACGCCGCTTGCTGTTCAAGCCGCTAAGCCGGCTCACTCACAGCGTTTCCTCCGAACAGGATAGCAAAAGCATTTTCGGACTTTCGCGTGACGATGAAATCGGCGATCTGGCGCGTGAAACTAAAGAGACCTGGGACCGTTTGAGTGAAAACTCCGCCAGCCTTTTATCGTCCAAGGAAGAAGTCGAGCATCAGGCTAAGGTCCTTTCTGCAATAAACATAATGGCAACATCACTCTTCAGCGCAGAGGACGATGATGTCTTCGAGGATTCTTTACCCGAAGGTATGAGGCTGATGGCTGAATGTATGGATTTAGACCGTATCTATATTTGGCAGAGTGTTTCTACAGAAGAAGTCCATAATTTTGTCCTTACTCATGAGTGGCTGGGTGACAGTGTCGACTTTGGAAACCCTGTGCGTGTCGGTCAGATCTTTTCATTTGCGTTGCATGCTCCGACATGGATGGAGATGTTTACACGGGATGAGGTCGTGTGCGGTCCGGTCAGCAGTATGCCGGATAAAGAGAAAGCGATTTTGGAGCATAGCGGTGTAAAATCCGTTCTTGCTGTACCTGTGTACTTACATGGGCAGTTCTGGGGTTTTATCAGCTTCGATAATTGCAGGGTCGAGGGCACGCTCAAGCAAGACGAGATCGACATCCTTCGATCCGGAAGCCTGATCATCGCAAGTGCCATAAACCGTAATAGCATGACTTCTCATCTCAGGGATGTTGCAATGCAAGCAGAAGCTGCCAGCCGTTCCAAATCCGAGTTTCTGGCTAATATGAGTCATGAGATCCGAACACCTATGAACAGCATCATCGGATTTTCTGAGCTTGCGCTTGACACTGAGATTTCTCCGAAAGCAAAGGATTATCTTAATAAAATTCTGGAAAACTCGGATTGGCTTTTGCAAATAATAAACGATATCCTGGATATTTCAAAAATCGAGTCCGGAAAAATGATTTTGGAGAGCATACCGTTTGATTTAAGTGACGTGTTTTCCACTTGCCGGACGGTCATCATGCCTAAAGCAATAGAAAAGGGTCTGGCACTGCACTTTTATGCCGAGCCTTCATTCGGGAAAATGTTGCACGGGGATCCTGTCAAGCTCCGTCAGGTGCTTGTGAATCTGCTTTCAAACGCTGTAAAGTTTACAAACAGTGGAATGATAAAGGTGCAGGCGACTGTAAAAGAGACAACTGATGATAATGTAACGCTTTCATTTGAAGTAAAAGACAGCGGCATCGGTATAACTGAAGAGCAACTAAGGAGAGTGTTTGATCCCTTTATACAGGCTGAGTCCGGTACAACACGTAAATACGGCGGAAGCGGACTTGGTCTGCCCATAACTAAAAACATCATTGAGCTCATGGGTGGAACTCTTGTTGTTGATAGTATTCCCGGCGTTGGTAGTAAGTTCAACTTCGATATCATTTTTAATACAACAGATGTTGATGAGGAAAGCAGAGTCAGAGGGGCAGCTTCATTCAACAACACGGAGAAACCCATGTTCACCGGTGAGGTTTTGCTCTGTGAAGACAACGCAATGAACCAGCATGTGATCAGCGAGCACCTGGCGAGGGTCGGACTTCGGACTGCGATAGCCAATAATGGCAAGATCGGCGTTCAGATGGTCAAGGATAGATTGGATAGCATCGCAAATGATTCTTCTAAAAAGCTTTTTGATTTGATCCTTATGGATATTCATATGCCTGTAATGGATGGAATAGAAGCTGCCTCCGAGATATTAAAACTGACCAAAGATATCCCCATAGTGGCGATGACAGCGAATGTAATGTCCAATGACAGGGAGATATACGACTCGGTAGGTATGCACGACTGTGTTGGTAAACCTTTTACATCCAAAGAGCTTTGGAAATGTTTGATGACGTATCTCAAACCTGTTGAGCTTCAAACTGAAGATGCTTCAGAGCGCGAGCAAGCAGACATGGTTTTACGTCAGCATCTTATAAACAACTTTGTAAACAACAACAAAACCAAGTTTAATGAGATAGAAGACGCTATTGAAGCGGGTGACATAAAGCTTGCACACAGATTGACCCACACTTTAAAAGGTAACGCCGGTCAACTCAATAAAGTACTTTTGCAACAAGCGGCAGAGGCTGTGGAAAACCAGCTTAGCAACGGCGAGAACCTCACATCGCCACAGCAAATGAAGGCGCTTGAAATGGAGCTGCGTGTGACTCTTGCAGAGCTCACGCCGATGGTCACAGATATTTCGGGTCAGGTGGAAGAAAAGGATACTCAAGATGCGGCGGACGTTTTGGAGCTGCTTTTAAAGCTTGAGCCTGTTCTTAGAGATAATAATTTAGACGCCCTTACTTATGTTGATGAGCTGCGATCGATACAGGGTAGCGAAGAGCTGATCCGTCAAATCGTAAACTTCGATTTTGATCCGGCACTGGAATCACTGACAAAGCTGCTTGAAGGACTGGAAGATATATCCGGAGAGTCTTAGAGTTGGTATAGCAAATAGAAAAGGACAAAATAGGTAGATGATCAAAAGTTTGTACAGTAAATTCATAGGCATAATAACTTTTTTACTTTCCGTTGTGCTTTTATTATCTTTTCTAACGGGCTGCAGCCCAAGTGATGATGCCCAATCACAGGAGATCATGCTGTTTGATTCCTTCAGAGATATACCTGATATTACAGAAGAAGAAGTAGCTGCGATCGAAGCATTACAAGCTAAATACGATTATTTCGTCTATGCTATGCCGCTCTCGACGGAAGCATTTATCAATGATAATGGTGATATTCAAGGGTTTACCGCTTTTTTCACCGATTGGCTTTCCAAACTTTTTGAAATCGAGTTTCGCCCTGAACTGATCGAGTGGGTCGATATTCTGGATGGTCTTGAAACCGGGGATGTTTCATTCACCGGAGAGATGACGCCAACAGTGACACGCTTAGAAACATATGACATGACCAGACCTATTGCCATGCGGCCACTGAAGTATTATCGTCTTGCCGGTAGTATGTATATTGACGAAATAACCGCCTACCGCCCGCTGCGCTGCGGTTTCATCCAGGGTACGGCTACAATACTCGCTGTTTCATCGGCATTGGAGTCGGGTACATTTGAAGTGATTGAGCTCGATAGCGTAGATGAGGTTTATGATGCGCTGCAAAGCGGCAAAATAGATGCTTTCTATTATAGCGGCGTGATGGAAGTAAACTTCATCGAACATGATGATATTATCATTTCCGAGTTCTTTCCTTTGATTTTCATGCCTGTTTCATTGACAACTCAAACACCTGAGCTGAAACCTATAATCTCTGTTGTAGAGAAAGCGTTACGATTCAATGAAACACGAAGCTTTATTACTGAGCTATACAATGTGGGCTATCAGGAGTATATGACATATAAGCTGTTTGCTCAGCTTAACGAGGAGGAACGCCGTTTTATCCGTGATAACTCCGAGATACCGTTTATAGCACAAAACGACAACTATCCTCTGAGCTTCTATGCCGAGCACGAAGGAAACTGGCAGGGTATCGCAATCGATGTGCTGCGTGAAGTGGAATCGCTCACAGGGCTTACTTTTAAGCAGGTCAACGACGAAAACGTCCACTTTTCGGATATGCTCCGGATGCTTACCGCGGGCGAAGCGTCTTTGATCACCGATCTGATGCGTACTGAGCAGCGAATAGGAAACTTTCTGTGGACGGACACTTCTCTGCTGACTACACGCTCGTCGCTCATTTCAAAAGCAGATCACAGAGATGTGACTCTAAATGATATATTGCACATGAAGATAGGTGTGATCGAGGGGTATGCACACACCGAGTATTTCTGGAAATGGTTCCCGACTCATTCCGGAGTCGTTGAATATGACACCCTGCTCTTTGCTTTTGATGCTTTGGATCGTGATGAAATAGACGCCATCATGGTCGGTGATTCAAGTCTTATGATACTTACCCATTATCTGGAACGTCCGGGATACAAGATAATTTATCTGTTTGACAATCCCTACCCTTCTACCTTTGGTTTTAACAAGGATGAGGTCGTTTTGCACTCCATAGTCAATAAGGCAATGCGCCTGATAAACACAGAAATGCTCTCAGAGCAATGGGCGCGCAGGACTTATGATTATCAGAGCAGGATATTGGAAGCGCAGAGACCGTGGATATTCGGAGCTATCGGTTTGCTGCTTTTCACTCTGATATTTATCACTGCCGCATACTATAATGGTGTTAAAAAGAGACATGTTATTGTGGCGCAATCGGGCAAGCTTAATGAGCTCAATGAGCAACTTAATGATGAGAGCAAGCGATTTGAAGAAGCTGCCCACTGGTATATGTCGATTCTGGACGCAATACCGCTCCCTATTTCCGTCACAGATAAAAGTATGAACTTGACTTTTGTGAACAAAGCGGTTGAGCAGTTTTTGAACATGAAACGCGAAGAATTGATCGGCAAGCATTGCAGCATTTGGAATAGAAGCATATGCAATACTAATGAATGTGGTGTTGTATGCGCGCAAAAGGGTGTAAAGCGCACGTTTTTTGAAGTTGATGATTCGTCTTATCAGATAGATGTCGAAATCCTGTGGGATCTGACCGGTGAAGCATCGGGATATATCGAGGTGATGCAGGACATCACTACTATCGAGCATCTGATGAAGCAAAGAACGGAAGCTGAGATAGCAAGCAAAACCAAAACTACCTTCCTTGCAAACATGAGTCACGAGATTCGAACACCGATGAACAGCATCGTAGGGTTTACTGAACTTGCGATGGACGATAATATTTCAGCGAAAACAAGAGGGTATCTTAATAACATCCATATCAACTCTGAGGGTCTTTTACAGATAATCAACGATATTCTGGATATATCAAAAATCGAGTCCGGGAAAATGGAGCTGGAACATGTCCCCTTTGACCCGCAAGATATGCTCAATGCCTGTCGGGCAACGATTTTGCCAAAGGCTAAAAGCAAGGATCTAAAGCTGAGTTTTTACTTAGAGCCACCAACGGGTAAAATGCCGGTTGGAGACCCGACAAGGTTGAGGCAGGTGCTTGTGAATCTACTTTCCAATGCAGTCAAGTTCACGGAATCCGGTATAATAAAACTTCAGGCTTTGATCACAGAAGTGACAGAGAATACAGTTTCTGTGCATTTTGAAGTCAAAGACACCGGAATTGGTATGACAACAGAGCAAATGAAGGATATTTTTACTCCATTTAAGCAGGCTGAGTCGGAGACCACCAGAAAATACGGTGGTACAGGATTAGGACTTACCATAACCAAGAACCTTATTAAAATGATGGGTTCGGAGCTTCATGTAGAGAGCACTCCCGGTGCCGGCAGCTCGTTCAGCTTTGATATGACGTTTGACACAATAGACATTCCTAAAGAGGAACTGGTCAAGAATCAGGTCGTTCAAAGTAAACTTGATAAACCTACCTTCGATGGTGAAGTCCTTCTGTGCGAAGACAATACTATGAACCAGGATGTCATTTGCGAGCATCTGGCGAGAGTCGGACTTAGGACAGTTGTAGCTGAAAACGGCAGAGTGGGTGTCGAAACGGTGAAAGAGCGTGCCCGGTCCGGAGATAAGCAGTTTGACTTGATTTTTATGGATATGCATATGCCGGAAATGGATGGTTTGGAGGCTTCCGCTCTGATAAATGGGCTGAATTTAGGTATCCCGATAGTGGCAATGACTGCCAACATCATGTCAACAGATAAAGATATCTATGAGATGAGCGGTATGAGAGGGTATGTAGGCAAGCCGTTTACATCACAGGAGCTTTGGCGTTGTCTGCTGAAGTATTTTAAACCTCTGGAGTGGCAGGTCGAGGATGAGGAGCAGTATGAGCATGAAGATGCCGAACTGCGTATGAAGCTGATCGGCAGATTCATCGATAATCATAGTCTCAAGATAGATGAAGTAAAGGAAGCAATAAGCAACGGTGATATAACGCTGGCGCATAGGTTGGTACACACATTAAAGGGTAATGCCGGACAACTTGGAAAAACGACTTTGCAGCAAGCTGCCGAAGAAGTGGAAATCACCTTTACAAATGGAAAATGCTTTGCAACGCCACACCAGATGCAGGTTTTGGATAAAGAACTGAAGTCTGTTATCGAAGAACTTGTTTCAGAGTTGAGCAACTCTGATCCGTCTGCGGCAGAAACTATATCGTCAGGTGATGCAGAATCAACTTCAAACGGGGAAGCATTGGACGAAGAAGCTACACTCAAGCTGTTTGATGATTTGGAACTGCTCCTGAAAGATGATAATTATGAGTGTCTGACATTCGCCGACAGGCTTAAGACGATACCGGGAAGTGAAGAGCTTATCAAGCAAATGGAAAACTTTGACTTTAACCTTGCTTTGGATACGCTTGCTAAGCTAAGAACTACGGTCAATGAATCGAGGGAAAACAATGAATAAAGTCCAGGCAATAACGCAATATATAAAACTTAAACGTTTGCTGTTTTCGCAAATGATATTTACTACTATTGCCTTTATATTGATGGTTGTTTTGAGTTATTTCTTTGTCAGCAACATCGTGAACAGTGAAATCAGCCGTTATACAGAGAGTGTTTTCTCTTATGCTCAGGCGCAGTTTGAATATGATATGACAGAATCTGAAAACTCCCTTGGCAGCTTTGGCAGATCTATCCGTTCGATGATAGTAAATGGAACCGATATGGAAATGCTGACCTACTTCACCTATGATATGGCGGAGTTTTTCCACACATCAAGAGTTAATGTTGAAGGTGCAGAAGAAATGGTGGAAGACTTGTTTTCTTATATAGAAGGGCTCCCCGGGGATTCCGAAGTCTTGAGTGGATTCGGCTGGAAATTCCCCGAAGGTGCAGATCCGGCGGTTAGACCCTGGCATCAGGGTGCTGTTGCGGCAAATGGAGCTGTCGCAGTGTCTACACCATACAAAAGCCTTCGCTCCGAAGAGCTTGTTGTTACTTTTTCTCAGGCACTTTTTGACGATGCCGGTGAACGTATTGCGATAGTCGGATTAAACATGCAAATAAGTGAGATGGGTAACAATATTGTCAACATAGCCTTGGCCAGCGGCGGTTACGGGATGCTTATCGACCCGAACTTAACGATCATAGCCCATGCAAACCCCGATTTCATCGGTATGAATATTTACGACCCGGAACTTCCTTTTATGGTCTTTTTGGATGATATAGCCGCAGGTATAGATATTGAGGGAGAGTCGTTTGTAAACTGGATGGGTGAGGAAACGATCATCTATCTCCGGCAACTCCCGAATGGCTGGTATGTCGGTCTGCTTACTCCGTACGGTCCGTATTATCAAAGTATCAATGATATGATGCTCATCCTCTCCATTTTAGGTTTGATCCTTACTACGGCTCTGATTTTTATCCTCATTCAAATCGACAGAGCAAAGGACAGAGCCAGCGAAGAGAGCAGGCAAAAGAGTGCTTTCCTTGCCAATATGAGCCACGAGATCCGCACACCTTTAAATGCCGTTATCGGGCTCTCAGAGCTGATTCTCGAAACAGATGAATGGAATGAGGAAAACAAGTATAAGCTGGAACAAGTAAATAACGCCGGCAGAACTCTTCTTAATACAGTAAACGACATTCTTGATATTTCAAAAATCGAGTCCGGTAAGTTTGAACTGACCCCGGTCACATACGATACCCCAAGCGTTCTCAATGATGCTTCGACACAGAGTATTTTGCATATGGGTGAAAAACCGATCGAGTTCGTAATGAACATCAGCGAAAATCTTCCGGCAAAACTATACGGGGATGAGCTAAGGATCAAGCAGATACTCAACAACTTGCTGTCAAACGCTTTGAAGTATACGCGTGAAGGTACGGTAGAGCTGGAAGTAGACTGCGTCCGTGAAGGTGATTTGGTTTGGCTGATTTTTAAAGTGAGCGATACGGGTATTGGTATCAAGCAGGAGAACATGGCGTTGTTGTTCAATGATTACGCACAAATGGACTTGCCGGCAAACCGTAAAATCGTCGGTACCGGGTTAGGGTTATCAATAGCTAAAAGGCTTGTCGAGTTGATGGATGGCCAAATCACGGCAGAGAGCGCATATGGCAAGGGCAGCGTCTTTACCGTGCGACTTCTGCAGAAGCATGTTACGGATGATCTTATAGGGCATGACGTCGTCGAAAGCCTTAAAAGCTTCCATTATTCAGAAGATAAACGCCGAAGCTTCAGCTCTTCAAAACGGCTTAGTCTGCCGTATGCGCGTGTTCTTATTGTTGACGATGTGGTGACCAACCTTGATGTTGCAAAAGGTCTCATGAAGCCTTATCAAATGGAAGTCGACTGTGTGACCAGCGGTTGGGAGGCTGTCGAAGCTGTTTATAATGACAATATACGCTATAATGCGATATTTATGGATCATATGATGCCCGGTATAGACGGGATCGAGGCTACGAGGCTGATACGTGAGATAGGTACTGAGTATGCACGTAATGTCCCGATAATCGCACTTACGGCAAACGCGATCGTTGGCAACGAAGATATTTTCTTGAATAAGGGCTTTCAGGCATTTGTATCCAAGCCGATAGAGATAAGCCGGTTGGATACCGTTATACGTGAATGGGTACGGGATAAGGAGAAGGAGAAGCTCTATGTCCGCCATGGTGATAATGAGTCTGAGGCTGAGCATGAGAATACCTTTGACTTGCTGTCCTTTAAGGATGATATTTATGGATTGAACATCGAAAAGGGGTTAAGACGCTTCAGCAGTGATGTAGATGCCTATATAAGCGTTTTGCGTTCTTATGCAAGGAATACTGCTCCATTGCTTGATTCGGTACTTGAAGTAAGTGCCGTCCGTGAGCGGCTAAAGGATTACGAAACGATAGTGCATGGAATCAAAGGGTCAAGCAGCGCGATATGTGCTGATAAGGTGGCAGACCTGGCAAGCGCCCTTGAAGATGCTGCGGTAGCAGGCGATTTTGACTTTGTCACTGCTAATAATGCTGCATTTTTAGAAACTACAAAAAAACTTATTGCAGATATCGAAAAGCTGCTTGAAAAAATCGAAGTATACTGCAGCAAGCCAAAAAAAGAGAAGCCGGATATTGAAACACTGAGAAGGTTGCGTGAGGCTTGTGAAAACTACGAAATGAGTAGCGTGGACGAAGCGCTGGCGGAACTTGAGGCATATGCTTATGAAACTGATGGAGAGCTTGTCAGTTGGTTACGTAAAAATGCGGAGCAGACAAATTTCGATGAAATCGCAGAAAAGCTTTCCGCTTTAGGACTGTAAGTTTAGACCGGTAAGTTTAGATCGTTAAGTTTAGTCCGGTAAGTTTGAACCGATTAGTTTAGCCCGGTAAGTTTAGACCGGTGAGGGAGTAACATGGAAACAGAACTCAATAAAGCAGCACGAATGAATCGCTCTATGCTCGAAACAATGCCCGTTGGTATGGTCATTTATAATGGCGACCCTCCTCAGATAGTCGATTGTAATGATGAGGTCTGCAGAATGTTTGATGCCCCGAAAGAGGAGATCATCGAGCATTACTTTGATAAATTTATGCCTGAGTATCAGCCTGATGGAAAATCCTCAATGGATGAAGCGAAAAAAATGGGGACTCTCGCTATAGCCGGCGTTACTGTGAAGAAGGAATGGATACATCTTACATCAAGCGGTGAAGAGGTGCCTTGCGAAGTCAAGCTTACCCGCGTAAGGGATGAAGACGAGTTTGTCGGCTTGGGGTATTTATATGACTTGACCGAAATTCACAAGCGTGAGAAGGAGCTTTTCGTCCTACGCGTACAAGCTGAAGAGGCAAACAAAGCGAAAAGTGTTTTCCTTGCTAATATGAGCCATGAGATCCGCACTCCTTTAAATGCTGTTATAGGTCTTTCTGATTTGGTCCTCGCAGCAGATGATCTTAGTGATGAGAGCCGTTACAGACTTGAGCAGATAAACAATGCGGGTGCGACCTTGCTTGGTACGGTAAACGATATACTTGATATTTCAAAGATAGAAGCAGGGAAATTTGAACTGGTTGAAACCACCTATGATATACCAAGTATGATAAATGATGCTGTTTCTCAAAGCATACTTCAAAGAGGCGAGAAGCCCATAGAGTTCAAGATGGACATTTGTGAGAATCTGCCTACGCATCTTTATGGGGATGAACTAAGGATCAAGCAGATACTAAACAACCTCTTATCAAATGCTTTTAAGTATACGATGAGTGGCATCGTGGAGATGAAAATCAGTTCTGAATGTGAGGGCGATAGTGTCCGGTTGTCCTTTACGATCACAGATACAGGTATCGGCATAAAACAGGAGGATATGGTTTATCTTTTCAGCGATTATGCTCAAATGGATAAGGAGGCTAATCGGAAAATAGTCGGTACAGGGCTCGGGTTATCCATTGCTAGTAGGCTTGCTGAGCTAATGGGTGGCGAAATAAGCGCAGAAAGTGAGTATGGCAAAGGTAGTAAATTTATAGTGAACTTAATGCAAAAAAGGGTAACTGATGATATAATCGGACCTGATGTCATAAACAGTCTGAAGTGTTTGAGCTATTCCGAGCACAAGCGCATCCAGCTCGGAGCGTTGATGCGCATCAGTTTGCCATATGCAAGAGTCCTTATAGTAGACGATGTTGTGACGAACCTTGATGTGGCTCAGGGGCTCATGAAGCCTTACCATATGAAAATAGACTGCGTGACCGGCGGTTTTGAGGCTGTCGAAGTCATGCACGATGAATCGGTACGCTACGATGCGATTTTTATGGATCATATGATGCCCGGTATGGACGGGATCGAAGCAACAAAGCTCATAAGAGCGATCGATTCCGAATATGCCAGAAACATCCCGATAATAGCTCTAACTGCAAATGCAATAGTTGGAAACGAAGAAATGTTCCTGAAAAATGGTTTCCAGGATTTTATTTCCAAGCCTATAGAAATAAACCGCTTGGACGCAACGATCCGTAAATGGATACGGAATAAAGAGAAAGATAAGCTCTATGACCACCGGGATGACGATGCGGTGCTCCCCGGTACTGCTCTTGCGAGTAATTCTGACCCCAAGCTGTTTAGTATGAAGATACATGGAGTAAACATCAAAAAAGGTATGGAGCGCTTTGCCGGTGATGCAGATGCATACTTCCAGGTTCTACGCTCATTCGCAAAGAATACCCCTTCCCTGCTTGATAAGGCTGAGATCGTGGGCAAGGATAAAAAACGCATATCGGAGTTTGAAACCATTGTACACGGGCTAAAAGGTTCAAGCGGTGCGATTTGTGCGGAGAAAACCGCTGAGAATGCGGGAGCTTTGGAGGATGCTGCTAAATCCGGGGATTTTGACTTTACTTCAGCTAACTATGTGTCTCTTGTTGAGAATACTCGCATTTTAGTGTCGAACATCGATAAAGCTCTTAACGATTTTTTTGGAGAGAGCAGTAAGCCTAATAAGGATAGACCTGATGCGGATACTCTTATCCGGATACGTGTGGCTTGTGAGAACTACGAGATGAATAATGCCGACGAGGCTATTTCAGAGCTTGAGGCGTTTGATTATGAAAAAGATGGCGATCTTGTTGTCTGGCTGCGGGAGAACGCAGAACAGTCGAACTTCGATGAGATCGTTGAGAGGCTCGCCTCAGAGTCCAATATATAGGAGGTAGGCTAGTGCAGAACGAAACAAAAAAGGTTATCATAGTAGACGACAACGCGGCGAATCTGGCTGTTGGCAGGAATCTGCTAAAAGCATTTTATGAAGTGTTTCCCGTACCTTCTGCCGCGAAGCTGTTTGATGTCCTTGAAAAATTCATCCCGGACTTGATACTGCTGGATGTCAACATGCCGGAGATGAATGGTTACGAAGCAATTAAAATACTAAAGGCTGATTCGCGTTTTTCGGATATACCCGTTATCTTTCTTACAGCTAAAAGCGATGAAGAAAGTGAAATGGAAGGCTTTGACTTGGGCGCGGCAGACTATGTGGCAAAACCTTTTTCCGGTCCGCTGCTGCTCAGGCGTATTGCAAGCCAGCTCTTACTCGAGCAACAAAAACGCGACTTGATCGTGAGCCGTGAGGCACTTCAGGATTATGCCGATAATCTGGAAATCAAAGTGCGTGAAAAAACCGCTGCCAAAACTGTTTTCCTTGCGAATATGAGCCATGAGCTCCGGACTCCTATGAACAGTATCGTTGGTTTTTCCGAGCTTGCTTTGGATGACGACATTTCGCAAAGGACCAGAGGTTATCTGTCAGAGATTTTGGATAGCTCCGAATGGCTGCTGCATATAATCAATGATATTCTGGATATCACAAGCTTTGAGTCCGGTAAGATAGATTTAAATACCGTCGCATTTGATTTATATGAACTGATCGAAGAATGTAAAAAAAAGTTTATGCCTAAAGCCACCGAAAATGGGCTAATGCTGAACTTTTATTCAGATCCGTCTATCAAGGGTCAGGTCGTAGGTGACCCGGCAAGATTACGCCAAGTACTTATCAATCTTCTGTCGAACGCGATAAAGTTCACGAGTACCGGTGTTATCGACTTCCAAATGGACGTAAGGGACATAGATGATAAAAGCGCGACCGTATGCTTTGAAGTATCTGATACCGGCATAGGTATGACACCGGAGCAGATCGAAATAATATACGAGCCGTTTGTACAGGTCGAATCCGGGAATACACGTAAGTACGGCGGCACGGGGCTCGGTCTTACGATAACAAAGAGCATCGTTGAAATGATGGGTGGCAAAATAAGTGTAGAGAGTACACCCGGAGAAGGAAGCAAGTTCAGTTTTGAGTTAAAGCTCGATCTATTCGTGGATGAGCAAGATGCGTCAGACCCGGCTGCATACTTCGGCTCAAAGAAGCCCAAGTTTGAAGGCGAAATTTTGCTGTGCGAGGATAATGCTATGAACCAGCAAGTCGCCTGTGAGCATTTGGCAAGAGTGGGCCTGAGCACGATCGTCGCAGAAAACGGAGAGGTCGGCGTAAATTTGGTGCGTGACAGGATAGAGCGTGGGGAAAAGCAGTTTGACTTGATTTTTATGGACATACACATGCCTGTGATGGATGGTCTCGACGCTACTGAGGAGATCCTAAAGCTCACCAAGGATATTCCTATCGTCGCAATGACAGCAAATATCATGCCCGAAGATACAGTGCTTTATATAGAGAGAGGTATGAAGGAATGCCTTGGAAAGCCGTTTACTTCTCAGGAGTTGTGGACTTGTCTACTGAGATATTTTGAGCCCGTCGCCTGGTTGTCTGATGATTCCGTAGAGCGCGAAAAGGCTGAACATGAGTTGAAGCAGAAGCTGATTAGTCGTTTTGTATCACGGAACAAAGGGATCGTTGATGAGTTTAAAGCCGCGTTTAACTCCGATGATAAAACCGGAGCGTTTATGATCGCACACACCTTAAAAGCCAATGCAGCGCAATTGGGCAAAACAGCTTTACAAAAGGCTGCCCTTGATCTGGAGAAAGAGCTAAAGTCTGATGAGGGTAATGTCACCTCTTCGCAAATACAAGCTCTCGAGACTGAACTTAATAATGTTATCGCTGAGCTTACTGCATATCTTGAAGAAACCGCTGTATCCGCAGAAACATCTGAGCCGTTGGATGATGATGCGATCGAGAAGCTGCTTGTAAAGCTGGAGCCTTTATTGGAAGAAAGCGATGCAGAAGCTATGGCACTTATTGACGAACTCAACTTGATCCCCGGAGGCGAAACACTTGTTAAACAGTTGGAAGATTTTGATTTTGACCTAGCACTTAAGTCACTTATTGCGTTAAAGGAGCAAAGAGCAAAGAGCAAGGAATAGAGTCTTTAAGCGCAGTATCATAAAGATCGAAGAAAATGATAAACGAAGGGTTGGTCCTGATAATGGAAAATATAAAAAATCGTATCCTAATCGTTGATGATGATCCCTCTACTCTTATGGAGCTTTCAAGTATATTGAGGCCTGAGTATAAGATCTATGCTGTCAAAGATGGAACTTCTGCTTTGGAAAAGGCAGATGAGGTTTTGCCCGATCTTATTCTTTTGGATGTCTTTATGCCTGATTTGAACGGCTTCGATGTCCTCTATCAACTAAAGGAATCAGAAAGAACAAGAGATATCCCGGTCATCTTTATAACGGGAGCTACCGATAGTGATGATGAGATCAAGGGGCTTACTGCCGGTGCGGTGGACTATATGCATAAGCCGTTGAATGAAACGCTTGTGAAGCTGAGAGTCCGTCAGCAGGTGCAACTACTCAATCAATTCCGTAAGATCGAGCATCTTAGCATGAGTGATCAGTTGACGAATCTACCCAACAGACGCAGTTTTGAACTCAGGATAACAGAGGAATGGGACAGAGCATCACGTGAGCAAACACCGATAAGTGTTTTGATGGTCGATATCGACAATTTCAAAAAATACAACGATACCTTTGGGCATCAGCAGGGTGATATGGCATTGATGGCAGCCGCAGAAATGTTCACCGAGGCACTCAATCGTCCGGGTGACTTTGTTGCACGCTGGGGTGGAGAGGAGTTTATTATACTTCTTTCAAATACGGATGCAGAAGGTGCGTTTGGTGTTGCCGAAAGGATTCGTTTATTAGCTGAGAAAATGGAGATCCCTGCGATCGATGAGACGATAACGACTATAACTATCAGCATCGGAGTAAACACAAGAGATCCTGAGCAAATCAGCAATGTCGATGAGTTTATTTCAAGGGCAGATATGGCGCTTTATGATGCAAAAAATAAAGGTCGAAACAGGGTTTGCTTCTATGAGCTTATGTATGATCAAAAAGATATTGACTTAAGCGAAGCAAAGCAAAGCATTGTCTTTGTAGTCGATGATAATGAGACGAACCTCACAGCGGCAGAAGAGGTTCTTGCCAAGGAGTACAGAGTCATTGCACTTTCATCTGCAGAGAAAATGTTTAAGGCTCTGCATAAGTTCAAACCTGACCTCATCCTCTTGGATGTAGAAATGCCGGAAATGAGCGGTTTTGACGCAATGCGGAGACTCAAGCGCAGTGAGGCATTCGCTGATATTCCCATTATTTTCCTCACCGGTCTATCCGATGCAGAGAGCGAAGCATACGGCATTGAGCTCGGGGCTGTGGATTTCATAATGAAACCGTTTACCGAACCGGTACTCATGAACCGTATCAAAAAGCATTTGAATATAGACGAAATCGTCCGGGAACGCACACGGCAACTTGCACAGCGTACCGATCAGCTTGCACGGCGTACGGAACAGCTTGTCCGGCTGCAGCACGGTATCGTATTTACGCTTGCAGACATCGTTGAAAATCGTGACTCAAATACCGGAGGGCATATCGACCGTACATCGGTATATATCAAGATTCTGATAGACGCCATGCTTGAGCAGGGGATCTATGCAGATCAAATGGCAAGATGGGATCTGGACTCGGTCGTTTCGTCGGCCCGACTGCACGACTTAGGTAAGATAGTGATCCCCGACCCCATCTTGAATAAACCGGGCAAGCTAACGGACGAAGAGTTTGAGATCATCAAATCCCACCCGATGGCGGGTGAACGGATCATAGAGCAAATGACAGAGCGCACCGGAGATGCGATTTTCTTAAACAACGCAAAACTGTTCGCAGCATATCATCATGAAAAATGGAATGGCAACGGGTATCCTTACAAGTTAAAAGAAACAGATATCCCGCTCCATGGACGTATAATGGCTATTATAGATGTATATGACGCGCTTGTTTCAGACAGACCATATAAGAATGCATTTTCGCATGAAAAGGCTTTGGCAATTATTACGGAAGACGCCGGAAGTCATTTCGACCCGCAAATAGCGGAGGTCTTTGTTTTCATCGGTGACAAGATAGAGGCAGCAAAGGATAGGTTGACTTCATAACCAATATGTAGTGCTCGTTGTTCCAAACGACCTGCGAGCAATAATCATGAACCTGAAGTAGTGAGGTGATTTCAATGGAAAGACAAAACAGCTTGCTTATAGTCGATGACGATGCATCGAACCTTATGGAACTGGCTAGTATTCTCAAGCCGGAATATAAGATATATGCTGTCAAGGACGGGAAGCCGGCTTTGGATAAGGCTCATGAAGCTTTGCCCGATCTTATACTGCTGGATGTCGTGATGCCTGATATGAATGGGTTTGAGGTTCTTGCCGAGTTAAAAAGATCGGAAAGGACAAAGGATATCCCTGTTATTTTCATTACCGGAGTCAATGACAGTGAAAGCGAACGTGAAGGGCTTGCTATCGGTGCGGTCGATTACATCCGTAAGCCTTTTAACTCCATGGTCGTAAAGCACAGGGTCCGACTCCAGGTACAGATACTCAACCTGCAACGCGATCTGGAAAACGCCGCAGAGGTCGCAGAAGCGGCAAATCAGTCCAAATCATCATTTCTTGCAAATATGAGTCACGAGATACGCACGCCGATGAATGCGATCATGGGTATCACAGACATTTTGTTACAGGAAGAAAACGCAAAGCAGGAAGATGTAACAGAAGGACTTAATAAGATATATAACTCCAGTGAAATGCTGCTAAATCTTATCAATGATATTTTGGACTTTTCAAAGATAGAAGCCGGAAAGCTGGATATTTTACCAACCAGATACAAACTGGCACATATGGTAAACGACACAATACATCTGAACATGATGCGGATAGGTGAAAAACCAATCAAGTTTGAGATCGATGTTCCGGATGACATGCCTGCAAAACTTGTGGGGGATGAGCTTCGTATTAAGCAAGTTTTAAGCAATGTGCTGTCTAACGCATTCAAATATACCGAAGTCGGCAAGGTGACTATGTCTCTATCACATGAGACCGATCCGGAGAGCGGCGAGTTTATACTTGTGGTATGTGTAAAGGATACAGGCTATGGCATGACACAGGAACAACTGGATGCTCTTTTTGATGAGTATTCCCGGTTTAACGAAAGCAGTGACCGCAAAATCGAAGGAACGGGACTGGGACTATCTATCATGAACCGCCTGGTGCAACTCATGTATGGAAGTGTTCATGTGGAAAGCGAACCGGGTAAAGGTACTTCAGTCACTATAAAATTGCCGCAGGGCATAGTGGATGCCAATATTCTCGGCACAAAAGCCGCAGATGATTTGCGGCAGTTCCGTCTGCAGGATGCAAAGGGCAGGGAAAGCAATAAGCTCCATCACGAGCCGATGCCGTACGCAAAGGTCCTGGTGGTCGATGATACGGAAACAAACCTGTTTGTCGCTGTCAGGTTCTTAAAGCCATATAAGCTTACTATAGATACCGCTGTCAATGGGCGTGAAGCTATAGAAAAAATCAACAGTGAAGGCGGATACGACGTCGTTTTCATGGATCATATGATGCCGGAGATGGACGGTATGGAGGCAACAAAACGGCTCCGTGAAACAGGATATGACCGCCCGATCGTGGCACTTACAGCCAATGCGATGACAGGACAGGCTGAGATGTTCCTGAGTCACGGGTTTGATGAGTTTATCTCCAAGCCGATCAACATCAAGCTTTTGGATACGGTTTTGATGAAGCTTATACGGGATAAGCAACCGCAGGAAGTGATCGATGCCGCTCGTAAGCAAAAAGCTGAAGAGAAAAGCAGCGGTCAAGATGCGATGCCGCTCGATGTGGATGATGCAATAATGGAATCATTCATTCATGATGCGCGCAATGCTGTAGCTCTTTTGACAAAAACATACGAGAAAGCCGGATGGACCGAAGATGAGGATGATTTGCGCAGATTTACCATCACCGTCCACGGGATGAAGAGCATTCTTGAATGTATTGGTGAAATGGAGCTCGCTGTCTATGCAAAAGAGCTGGAGGTCGCAGGAAGAGCGAAAGATATCGGTAAAATCGAGTCTGATGCTGTTAGTTTTCTTGATCGCCTAAACGAGTTGCTGGAAAAACTCGAACAGGAATTTGATGTGGGTGCTGATGTTTCGGGCGACGGAACAGGAACACTCTGCGAAAAGTTGCTGATTATCGAGGAGCTGTGCGAAGAGTACGATAGAAAAGAAGTTCTGGACATCGTTTCGACCGTAGGTGGTCAGTTGAAAAAGTCAAGTGCTGTATTTGATAAAATCAAAGAGCTTGTTCTTGCCAGTGAGTTTGAAGAGGCAGGAAGTGTTGCCGCAGAACATGCGTCTGAGTTGTCCGGCGCCAGTCAGGGCGGCAATGATCCGACTTTGGAGCAAGAGTTGACCAAGCCAACTCTCGAAGGTAAGAAAGTCGAGGGGCTGGATATTGCAAAAGGACTCGAGCGATATGATGGTGATGAGAGATTATACTTAAAAACCTTGCGTGCATACGCGTCAAGCACCGCTTCCATGCTGGAATCTCTCGCCTCGTTTGATAAAGAAGAGCTCAACTCATATAGAATAACGATCCATGGTATCAAGGGTGCAAGCTACGACATCAATGCCAATGAGGTTGGGAAACTCGCAGAGGATCTGGAAGAAGCAGCCACTTCCGGGGATCATGAGTACATTGAAAAACATAACCCGGCATTTGTTAAGTCTGCAGGAGAGTTCATTCAAAAAATCAATGATCTTCTCGCAGCGATCGCAGCCGAAAACCCTAAACCGAAGAAGGATAAGCCGGAGAAAAGATTTTTGCAGTTGCTGCACGATGCATGCGAAAATTACGATATGACCGGTATCGACGAAGCAATGGTAAAGATAGAAAAATATGAATATGATGCTGATGATGGACTTGTTGATAAACTTCGAAATCACGTTGATCTGATGCAGTACAAGCAAATCGTTACGATACTCACTGAAAAAATAACTGAGGAGGAATTATAAAATGGATACGGATATTGAGAGAAGAAAGATATTTCTTGTTGACGATGTCAACTATGTTCTGACAACGATCAGGGAAAGACTAAAGCAGCATTATGAGGTCTATCCCGCACAATCTGCGGAGATTCTTTTTGAACTTCTTGAGAAAACGACACCCGACTTGATCATTCTGGATATACAGATGCCGGATAGTAGCGGGTTTGAAGTCATTCAACAGTTAAAAGGTGATTCCCGTTATAAGGATATACCTGTCATATTCCTGACAGGCAATAAAACTGACCGGAAGAGTGTGCTCAAAGGTATGAGTCTGGGTGCGGCTGACTATATCACAAAGCCGGTCAACAACGAGAAGCTGATCGAATGCATCGAGATGCAACTTGACCCGGAGAAAATAAATGCAAATAAGCCGATAGTACTTGCTATTGACGATAACCCCAGCATTTTGCAAGCACTGAACGGTTTATTGGGTGAAAAATACAAGGTCTATACACTCCCTCAACCGCAGGCATTAAAGGATGTTTGCAACAGGGTCGTGCCTGATTTGTTCATCCTTGACTGCCAAATGCCGGAAATGCATGGGTTTGAGCTTGTTCCCATGATCCGTAGTATGCCGGAACATGAAGATACACCGATAATTTTCTTGACTTCCGAAGGGACTATCGACAATGTTTCCGTCGCAACAAACATCGGAGCAAGTGGTTTTATTGTCAAGCCGATCGACGAAGAGATACTGCATGAAAAAGTATCCGAGACATTAGTCGACTACATTTTGCGCCGCCGTATCCGCTCCGCTTTGGCAAAGGACAGGTATTAATTTCGAAAGGATCAAACGCATAAATGACGGAAGAAAAGCAAGTCCACAAGAAAGAGTCTCGTATAAAGAATAAGTTTATATTATTTTCTATAATACTGTTTCTGGTGATCCTGATCGTCGGAAGCATCACATTTGCTCTATCTCTTCGTCAGATCAACAGGACAAACAGAGGTATCGAGTTATCACAAATGCTGGAAACAGAAAGATTATGGCTGGAAGGCACTGTCAATGCGGAGATATCTATGGTGCTGAAGATGGCAAACTCACCCGTGATAATGAAGCATTTCGATGATCCGGAGGATGCATCCCGTAGAGAAGACGCAATGGATGAAATGAACTCCTTCCGCGATTTCTTTTCCTACGGCTACGAGATATTCTGGGTAAATGACAGAGATAAGATTTTCCATATAGACAATGGTCAGCCGTATCTTCTTGATCCCGATAATCCTGATAATTATTGGTACAACATGACTCTTTACGATACGGAGAGCTACAATTTCAATATAAATTACAACCCTGATCTGCAAGCTTTTAAGCTGTGGATAAATGCGCCGGTTTTTAATGATTATGGTTTACCCGTTGGTATGCTTGGAACAGGTATTGACCTGACAACGTTCACCGACAGGACATTCCAAATCATGCAAGAAAGAGGCGAAATATACCTGTTTAACTCACTCGGTGAGATAACGGGTGCTATGGATGTTGAGCTTGTGAAGAATAAGGTGAACATCAGGGACATTCTGGAAGACACCGGCGACGACATTGTAGCTATGGCGAGTCAGCTCAAAGACGGCGAAACATTGGCTTTTGAACTTTCACGCGGAGAAGCAGCGATAGGCACCGTTCCCCTGCTTGAGTGGTACTCATACGCTTATATGCCCGACAGCATCAGTGATTATTTTACAGCTATGACAACGCTGTTTCTTGTAGTTCTTGGTTTGATGCTGGTAATATTCATAATTTTCAACGTTTTTATTGCGGGATTTCTTAAATCACTCGACAAAACTATGGAATCACTTGAGATCGCATCCAATGCAAAGAGTATCTTCCTGGCAAACATGAGCCATGAGATACGTACTCCAATGAATGCTATTATCGGTATAACCGATTTGATGATGCAGATCGATACGATGCCCGAAGATTTGACCGAGGGGCTGAATAAAATTTATGGTTCGTGCGATATGCTACTCGGGATCATAAATGACATTTTAGACTTTTCGAAAATTGAAGCGGGAATGTTGGATGTCGTGCCTGCACAGTATAATGTCGCAAGTCTTATAAATAACTCTGTGAATCTCAATATGATGCGTATAGGCGAAAAGCCCATAGTTTTTGATCTGAATGTCGATGAAAACGTGCCACGGACTCTGGTAGGTGATGAGCTTCGTATCAAACAGATACTTAATAACCTGCTCTCTAATGCTTTTAAGTACACCGACGAAGGCAAAGTTTTATTATCTGTGGCTTCCGAGCCCGACCCTGAGAGCGATTCGGTGATTCTTGAATTTTCTATACAGGACACGGGTCACGGCATGACAAGCGATCAGTTGGAGAGGCTGTTTGATGAGTATACCCGGTTTAGTGAAAGCCAAGTAGGTACGATCGAAGGAACAGGACTGGGTCTGGCGATCACACAGCGTCTACTATTCCTTATGAACGGTACCATTCATTATGAAAGCGAACCCGGGAAAGGAACAACAGTTACTGTGCGGTTACCGCAGGAAACTGTAAATGGTGAGGTGTTAGGCAAGGATCTTGCCGATAACTTGAGTCTTTACCACGAGAGCCATTTGACACGCAAAAAGAGCATCAAGCTCGAACATGAGCCTATGCCGTACGGAAGAGTTTTAATAGTTGACGACGTTGAAACAAATCTATATGTTGCCGAGGGGCTTTTGAAGCTTTACAGTCTCAAAATAGAAACAGCAATGAGCGGATTTGAGGCTATTGAAAAGGTGCAGAGCGGAAGTTCTTATGACATCATCTTTATGGATCATATGATGCCGGATCTTGATGGTGTCGAAACCACAAAGCGGCTTCGCGAACTCGGATATGATAAACCCATCGTTGCACTGACAGCAAATGCAGTGGCGGGACAGGCAAACTTATTCCTGCAAAGAGGTTTCGACAACTTTATTTCAAAGCCGATAGATACTCGTCAGTTGGATCTAGTTTTGACAAAGCAGATACGGGATAAGCAACCGCCGGAGGTCATAGATGCGGCACGATCAGCTAAGATACGGGAGATCGAAGAGGAAGAAACTTCCGGATCCGGGGTTGACTCTGAAGTTTCCGCCAGTCCTGAAAGTGTCGACCATGCGAACACAGACCAAATGCTATTGGAATCTTTTGTCAGGGATGCTGATAAAACTGCACAGATACTAAGTGATTTGATGGAGAAGCCCTATATGAGCGATGATGAGCTTCGGATGTTTACGATAAACGTTCACGGTATCAAGAGCTCACTTGCCAATCTTGGTGAAAAAAGGCTTTCCGAAGTAGCATTCAGCTTGGAGGAAGCCGGCAGGGATGGAGTGATCGATCTGATCACTATGATAGCACCACTCTTTCTCGATGAACTGCGTAATTTGCTTGAAAGCGTAAGGCCGCTGCTTGTCAGTAAGGGCACAGGTGACGACCCGCCAAATATCAGAGATATGCTTAGTGAAGTAAGACTGATGTGTGCGGATTATAATAGAAGAGGTGCTTTGAATATCATCGACAATATCGAGATGTGTTCAGAAAAAACCAGAGCAATTCTTGAGTCAATAAAAGAAAAAGTACTCGAAAGCGAGTATGATGAAGCCGAAAAAATCGCCGGGCAGTATGCCGACGAGTTGGGAAGAAAGGTGTGAATGAGATGGGAAAACTTATTTATATTGTAGATGACACGATGTCCATCCTTTCGATTGCTGCATCCGTAGTAGAGGAGGATTACCGTGTACTGACGATGGTGTCCGCTACGAAGATGTTTGAGCTTATATCCAAGAAACGCCCCGACATGATTTTATTGGATATTGAAATGCCGGATATGGACGGCTATGAAGCGACCAGAAGGCTTAGAGATAATCCGGACTGGTGCGATATTCCGGTCATATTCCTCACCGGGTATATAGATGATGTAGTGAAGCAACGCGCCTCGGACTTGGGCGTGCTTGATATAATAGACAAAACAAGCATCGGTACCACGCTCCTGAGCCGCGTCGGCGAGTGCCTGAAGGAGCAGGAAGACGCCGAAGAGTAGCTTGGAGTGGGCGATAGCAACACTGTTTCGAATAGCTACAGGTTTGCCACCTCTACGTTCAATTCGATTTTTGTTGCGTCTTCTATTGTTTTATCCCAGTCGACTATGTAGACTATGCTGCGGTACTTGATGGACTTTACCGGGCAGTCCGCGCCTCCGTAGATGAAGAAGCCTCCCTGTAGCGGCAGGCGTGAAATTTGCGTTGTAGAAGCACGTAATAGCGCAGAACTCACAATAATTTGGACATCCGCGTCCTGTTTCTATAAGAGACAGCGGCAGGTACTTTTTGCTTCCGTAAACACTTCTGTCGGGCATAGGCGGTAACATGATAACCACCCATGATGACCGGTATATTTCTTCGTCTGAACTGCTCTGCGATCCTGTACGCTCTGCTTGCTGTATACGTTTCGACCGATATGGCAACAAGGTCAACGTCTGTTTCGTAGTCAATATCTTCGATTCGGTCATCAAAAAGGAAAGTTTTAATATCAGTTGGCGTGATAGCCCTTAGAGCCGCAATCATTAGCGGCTCCATCTTCCATGTCCCGATATATTCCTCGCCATCCTTACGTCCGATGGCTGGAAGTATAAATAGCAAAGTCATAGTTTATTCACAACCCTCCAAACCCTTGTCTCCCAATGGAAATCGCGTTTTGTAACTATTTCGGTTCAGTCGACCATATTTGGCGTTCCGTCACCTCTCTGCTGATTTTCAACGTCAGGGATGTCGCTGTTATCGCACATAACATCCTTAGCGAAGTGGATGAACTTATCTGCATACGTTTGGTATGAAAAATTAGTTATGTAGCTTATAGGACTGAGTTTATTTATGCGGCTGAGGATGCTGCTTGTCTTATATGTTTCGCGCCAAGCCCACTCTGTGCCCTCATAAAGCTCGTCCGCAGTCATATTCTTCGAGTGGAATACAACATGCTCCACATCATACATCGCAGGTTCATACTCGAAGATGCGTCCCTGCTCCTCCAAATCACGATAAAGCTCCGTTTTTGGGAAGGGGGTCAGTATCGCATATCGTGGCAAGTCAATCCGCAGAC
>Ga0123356_10000728_pt1 | contig 36304 bp, 32 predicted proteins | sample TergutEmb28metaG_2_FD_92546 | JGI IMG/M metagenome (GOLD analysis project Ga0123356, IMG submission 92546) | Embiratermes neotenicus P3 segment gut microbial communities from Petit-Saut dam, French Guiana - Emb289 P3 | ecosystem: Host-associated > Arthropoda: Insects > Digestive system > Gut ...
AAATCGCCGACGCTCCCAAGTTGAACATCTCGGGGGGGGGGGCTCTTAAACCGATAATCATCTAAACACTATCTAATCGCTATCTGGTTGTTTTCACTTTTTATTTATCATTGTTGCGTCTTTATCCTCAATCTCTACCTTTGAAGCGTAGCCTTGCTTTGTAACGTTGTTGTGATCGGGTATGTATTCCCGTCGTATGATCCTCAGCATAGGTCGTTTGGTGTTTGCAAAGCCTTAAAATCCCGTTTGCTAACTATGAAGGGGAACTTCAATGTCTGATGAATTTGAATACAAGCAGGTTATTGTTTTTCGTATGGATTTGCAGATGGGTAAAGGTAAGATTGCTGCTCAGGCTGGTCATGCTGCTATTTCTGCTGCGCAGGATGCTTTTGTTCATCATAAGAAATGGTGGGATGCATGGTTGTTTGAGGGTCAAAAAAAAGTTGCCCTAAAAGTTCCCACTGAAAAAGAGCTCTGTGAGCTTGAAGAAGTTGCTGAAGATTTAGGTTTACCTCACGCTTTGATTGTTGATCGCGGCTTAACCCAGATCCCTGAAGGTTCCATCACCTGTCTGGGTATCGGCCCTGCTCCCGCCCAAAAAATTGATCGCCTAACCGGTCAACTCAAACTATTGTAGCAGGTTGATAACTTTTTGAGTGTTTCTGAGCTTGATAAACTCTTAGGTATGGAAGTCTACGCCACCAAAACATCTGGCATAGGCGGAGCCATCAAAACAACCGCAGATGATTTCATTGTCGAAGAACTCTTAGTCGATGGCTCCAAAGCCAGCATAACCGGCACCGTTCCAAACAAAGTCTTAGGCTCCACTTCCATTTCCACTCCCACTCCTACCCCAACAACAACGGCACAGCGCCAACGTTATCTGCTCTGTAGTCTTGTTAAGCGTAACTGGGATACCTTTGCGGCTATCAAAAATTTAGCCAAAGCCCTAAACATAACCCAAGCCCAAATACAATTCGCCGGCATAAAAGACGCCAAAGCCCTAACCGCCCAACACCTCACCATAGAAAACATCCACCCAGAAAACCTCACTCAACTCGAACTCAAAGACGCCCAAATACACCCCATCGGCTACATACGCGAAATGCTCTCCTTGTTCTACCTCTTAGGTAACAATTTTACCATAACCATCAAAAACCTAACCACCCCCCCAACAGAAGTTAAAGAACAAAACGAGCAAACCACCCAAGAACTAACCCTCATCGGTGGCATCCCCAACTTTTTTGGCCACCAACGCTTCGGCACCACCCGTCCCATAACCCACCTAGTCGGCAAAGCCCTGCTTGAGGGCAAAATAGAAGAAGCCGCCCTAACGTTTCTAGCAAACCCCAGCTCCCATGAACACCCCCAATCCCGCCAAGCCCGTCAAGAATTACAAGAAACAAACAATTTTAAACAAGCCGCCCAAACTTTTCCCAAACAACTCCGCTACGAAAAACTCATGCTAAACCACCTAGCCGAAAACCCCCAAGACTTCACCGGAGCCTTCCAACGCCTACCCCCCAAACTCCAAGCACTCTTTGTCCAAGCGCATCAATCCTATCTGTTTAACCGCTTTCTTAGTGCACGCATCAACCACGACCTGCCCCTAAACATCGCCCAAGAAGGCGACTTTGTAGTCAACATCGAACGAACAGGCCTACCTTTGACAACTGCAGAAAAAATCGTCACCCCCCAAAACATCAACCAGATTAATGAAGCACTCAAAGCAGGCAAAATGCGCGTAGCTCTACCGCTTTGGGGCTTTAAACAAAAACTCTCAAGCGGTATCATGGGCGAAATCGAACAGACCATCCTAAAACAAGAAGGTCTTGAACCCGAAAACCTCCAATCCAACCCACTGTCTAGGATAAGCGGCAGAGGTAGTTTGCGCACAACCATCACACCCCTAAAAAATTTCACCCAGCAAAATAACCCCAACCCCGACTCAATAACCCTTAGCTTTATGCTCCTGCGCGGAAGCTATGCCACAGTATACCTAAGAGAACTCATGAAACCCATTGACCCCCTCAACGCAGGCTTCTAAACCCTGCGCGTTGATCCCACATTTACCTCTAAATTCCGAAAAAAAATTAACTGTTGCGAACAACAGACTGCCTTTTCTTTTCTAAATTCGGCCATTAAACTTGCATTACTGCCAGCACATAATTGATTTAACCTCGGTGAAGCTATGCATCTGGTAGTTTGTGCTATTTTAAACTGGCTAGTGTTCCGTTTGTGTAGCTTATGTCATAGTTGTTATAGCCCTGTCTAAACGGTGTCGTCCAAACTACCTTTGAACCTATTTGTGTATGGTATACTTCGTTGTCTTGGGGATGTCTGTTGTATGCTGCTACCGCCTGGTTATTGGAAAATACCCCTCCATCATAAACATAGAACCCCCATAGATTTCCAACAAACGCTCCCCCGCCGTTGTTTGATGCGACGTTATTGGCGATCTCTCCGCCTAACAACCATACCTCACCGTTGTTGGTGTACATGCCGCCTCCGTTTAGTGCTCTGTTGTTTGAAATTATTCCGCCCGTCATGTTGAATCTAGAGCCGTCAAAAGCAACTCCTCCGCCGCCCGAGGCGATATTTGTGGCTGTGTTGTTTGATATCTCACCGCCAGACATGATAAATTCGCCGCCCCAAATATTCACACCCCCACCCCAGTTAGCAATGTTGCCCGAAATTATTCCATCTATTAAATAAAATATGCCACTATGATGGTTGTTTACGCCGCCGCCCCCCTGCTTAGCGGTGTTGCCTGAAATCACCCCGCCTGTCAAACTAAAGATGCAACTACCGCAGTTATCTACCCCGCCGCCTCCTCGGTTGGCGATGTTGTTGGATATTTCACCACCCGACATAGTAAAGTTGGCCCTATCTGGTGTTGCGTTGTTGCCGTTGTATACGCCGGCGCCTTCTTCAGCGGTGTTTTGGGTAATTGTGCCGCCAGATAAACTGAAATTCCCCTGATTGTATATGCCGCCGCCTATTCCTGCGGTGTTGTTTGAGATCTCGCCATCAATCATGGTTAGAGTGCCCCCGGGATTAACATCTACTCCCCATCCGTAGGCTCCTTTATTGTGGGTTACAATAATGCCCTCAAGGTTCAACAATCCACCTGTCTCAACAGTAAGGGTGCTTTCATCCTCAACTCCTGATAACCTAAAAAATTCAACTCCTTCCTTTTTTGTTGCCTCTTTGTCACTTCTCAAGGTGATCTCTGCCCCAGAAGGGATGGTGAGTGTTGTTTTAGTCAAATTAATATGTCTGCCCAAAACAATAACAACCGCAGTCCCTTTTGCGGAATCCTTAACGGCATTTCTTAGTTCCACTTCAGTTCTCACGTATGTCTCACCCTCTGCCGTAAGGGTCTCAGTGTCTATTTGTGCATAAATAAATAGAGCTAAACCCAGCAACACAAGCAGCGAAAAAATGCTGATGATAGTAAATTTTCTATTATAAGAATTCGATTTGGGTTTAATATTTTCGGTTATACAGACACCAGCCAGTATAGAATATTGACAAGCGCTTATATATTTGATATATTGGCTGTTTTTTGTGTGCTGTTATGGGTTGTTTTGTTGTTGGGTGTTTTGTTCACTTTCAGTGACCCCTCCCCTGTTGAGAAAGGTTGTTTCGTCGATGCTTTAAATAGATAAAACCGCCGTAACGAGTTTTGTGAAGCGCAATGCAAAAACTAGTAACACTCCAAAAACTGATGCAACAAACAAGACCCCAAACAACAACCAAGCTACGCCTAACCTTTGATAGTCCACAGCTAGATGAGCTTTTTCCAGCATTTCAAACAGGAGACTTTGCTGTTCTTTATGGCTCTCAAACAATAACCAGCATAATGGCCCAACTTTGCCTCCGAGCTGGTCTGCCCATAGAACAAGGCGGATTAGAGAGTAGCGTAGTTTTTATCGATGCTGCAAACAGTTCCACTCTGCCCGCTATTTACCAAGCAGCCGAACACCAACAACAACGCGAACCCAAAGAAGCATTAGAGCAAATCCAAACTTTGCGAGCCTACACTGCTTATCGATTGCATTGGCTCATAATAGATGAACTTGAACAAATCATAAAAAAATCAGAGGCCAAACTTGTAGTAATCTCTGATCTTATATGTCCCTTCTTAACTGCAAATGTGGATGACCACGAAGCAAGAGCTGCCTACAATCAAATCATAAACCACCTCTCCAACTTTGCAAAAAAACAAGGCATAATCATAATTGCAACAAACCTCCCCCATGAGAACAACTCAAGAACCCGAACCTTACAAGAAATAACCACCGCAAAAGCCGACATCATCCTTCGCCACACAAAAACACCATACACAAGCGACATAGAACTAGAAAAACATCCCACCTACATGCTAGGTGTTATGGACTATACACCTGAAATCAAAACACTATCCGACTATTACTAACCCTAAAACCACTATAGAAAGATATCAATAACTAAAACTAGAAGACAAACCTGCACTTTGCAGTACAATCTGTGGGTCAATAGCCGGTTTTGCCGTTGCAGTTTGCGTGTTTTGATTCGTTTATTTTTCACCTTGCAAATACAGCACCAGATTGTTAGAATTATCGATTGATTGTTTTTTGTCTTAGTATTTGGTTAAACGCACTAAATTTATGTGGGTAATGCTGATAAAGAAGTGGGTAGTTCTATTATTTGTAGAGGTTTTTATTTTGGGGCATCAAAGTGAGCAGCCATCGGCCTGTGTTATTCCTGTACATCGTCCCAGTTTGCGGGAGTTTATTTTCTTTTTTTCATGCGGGTTTTTGGTCAGTATTCCGTTTACGCTTTTTTTCGCTCAAATCTACCCTTATTTGTCCAGTTTATTGGTGGTTGCTGTTCTAGCACCCTTTATTGAAGAGTTAGCAAAAGTTTTTCCTCTGTTCTATCGGCATGGCGAAACGGAGCGCTCGATTGTAACGCTTGGGCTTCTTATTGGTTTGGGGTTTGGTATTGCAGAGTTTGTGCTCTATGTTTTTGTATTGGGAGTGGATCCAGTGGTGCGGATTGGCGGGTTGATTTTTCATGCTTCAAGCGCCGCTATAACTTCTTATGGGATTGCTAAGAAGAATGTTTTGCCCTACTATTTGCTTGCTGTTAGTTTGCATGGTATAAATAACTTTTTTGCCGCCCTATCTGTGAGCTTTTTGGCGGGGGGTGTGGGGTTGCTTGTTTTGCTGGTTGTTTTTTGGACGGCTTGGCGGGTTTGGCATCGCGCCTCGCGGGATCGGGTGGTGAGTTAGCCTATTTTGTCGGTTAGTGCTAGGGCTTTGACTCGGTTTACTCCATCGATTTCGTTTGTTATGAATTCTGCGACGCTTGGGGGTACAAATTCTTTCCAGTTGTCGTCGCGTATCATTTTTTCTCGTACTAGGGTTGACATGTAGACTTTTCGGTCAAAGAAGGGTATGTCTATAACGTGGTAGCCTGCTTCGCTGAAGAGTCTTCGGGTGAGGGGTTCATTTGTGAAGACGATGTTGAATTTTGGTGTGTAGCCTTCTACTGCGCTGACCCAGAGCATGTGCAGATGGACATCGGGAACCGGCACGATCCAGAGTTTGTTTTCATCGAGGTTTGTTTCTGTGACTGCGCGTTGAATCATGACTAGTCTTTCTCCGGCGGTGAAGGGGTTGCGGCTGTTGTGGCTGTATTGGGCGCTGCCGATAACAACAATTAGTTCATCTACGGTTTGGAGTGCATTTTGAATAGCGCACAAATGTCCTTTGTGGAAGGGCTGAAATCTGCCGACGTAGAGACCTCGATTAACCACGATGATATTCCCTGCTCTGGTTGCGCTTGGAGACATTTATGATTTGCGCATATGCTACACAAAAACATGAGTGTTGATTGTTGTGAACTGGTAGTGCAATCTGTAAGATGTGGCTGGAGGTGTGTTTGAAGCAGAACAGGGTTGGTGGTCAAGCAACTGTTGACTGGGTGTTTATTTGTAGAGGGTGTTTTGTGGTTGGTTGGGTTTTAAAAATGTGTGGTTGTGGGGTGTGGGTTGGTGGTTATTGTTGTTTTTGTTGTTTCCATCTTTTTAGGTTTGGCATATATGCTTTGAGTTGTTTTCTTGCTTCTTCTACTGTTAGGTTTTGGTCGCTGTTTTTGTTCCACTGGTCGAGGTATTTTAGGTTGTTTTCGATCATTTCGTCCATTGTTATGTTTTGTGTAAAGGCGCCGTTTTGGTAGCAGTAGGTGCAGTAGTCCTCTGATTTGTTTCCATCTTTGTTTGTGCCTTTTGTTTCTTGGTTTTCAAGGGGCATGCCGCAGCTTTGACAAAAAACCATTTCGCTCACAATATCACCGTACCAATATGTCTGGGGCTCTATAAAGCTCTAACAGGTTGGATTTTGGTTTTGTTGTTGGGTTGGGCGAGTTGTTGTCTGGCGGGTTGGTTTGTGTTGTTTGGTGGAACATTTGCAACAGCACTTAATTCTGTTTCCGCTTCAGATGGTTGTAGCTACTTGTATTTATTACCAATTAAAAAATCGTTTTTTACCTTTTTTTTGCATTGCCAACTGTTTGCGTACTTCTTCAATGTTGTTGTATGCGGCTACGGTGTTTGAGTGTTCTTTACCTATTGTCTTCTCAAAAATTGTCAGAGCCTTACTATAATATTTTAATGCATCATCAAACTTTTCTTGTTGTTTATAGATGTCTGCAGTATCATAGTAAGTACCCGCAGTGTTTGGGTGTTCTTTGCCCAAAACTTTCTCATGGATTGCTATGGCTTTGTTACCCCACTCTAAAGCCTCAACAAACATCCCCTGATGATAATAGATACCTGCGATTTTGCGGTAAGTATCTACTACGGCGTGTGGGTATTTTTCAACCAAAACTTTCTCATGGATTGCTATGGCTTTGTTACCCCACTCTAAGGCCTCAACATATTCCCCCTTAGAACAATGGGTGTCTGTTAGGTTGTTATATGTGATTGCGATTTTGCTGTATGTGGTTGCTGTGTCGGGGTGTTTTTTACCCAACACACTTTCACGAATAGTTAGTGCCTTATTATACCACTCCAAAGCCTCAGCATGCCTACTTTGTTGCATAAACGTGTTTGCGACATTGTTGTATGTGGTTGCTGTAAGTGTGTGTTCTGTACCCAATTCGCTCTCACAGATTGTAAGAGCCTTTTTATACCACTCCAAAGCCTTAAAAAAATCGCGCTCCATATAGTGTGTGTTTGCGATGTTGTTGTGTGTGGTTGCGGAGTAGGGTTGTTCTGTATTTAACAACCGTTCTCGCTCTGCTTTGAGTCCGCGAGCATAAGCCTCAGCCATGTTGGGGTCGAACTTGAACTGATTTTTACTCACTCTCTTCTCTCCTTTATAGTTGGAGTCTTGTTCTAATCACCATGTGTAAGGTGTGTGTTTGTGATGTTGTGTGTGGTTGCGTCGTAGGTTGTTCTGTACTTAACAACTGCTCACCTTATCAATAACCCTTGCTATGTGAACCTGTACGGATACAGTGAGTTGGTGTTTTTCACCAAACACTTTTTCATAGATAGCTTTAACTTCCTCATACACACCCACAGCATCAAAATATTTTCCTTGCTGTTCATAAAGGTTTGCGATACCGCAATATGTGGCTGCGGTTTCGGGGTGTTCTTTACCTAATGTCTTTTCAAAAATTGTTAGAGCCTTACTATACCACTTTAATGCTTCATCAAATTTTCCCTGTTGTTTGTAGACGTATGCGATGTTGCCGTATTTTATTGCTGTGTTTGGGTGTTCTTTACCTAACACACTCTCACAAATTGTTAGAGCCTTATCACACAACTCCAATGCCTCAACATACCGTCCCTGTTCAGAATAAACTAGTGCGATGTTGGTGTATGTATTTGCGGTTTCGGGGTGTTCTTTACCTGGCTTTCTTTTGAGAATTGTTAGAGCCTTGTCATACCATTCCAATGCCTTGTTATAATCACCCTGTATACTGTGTGTAATTGCGATGTTGTTGTAGGTTATTGCTGTGTTTGGGTGTTCTTTACCAAATGCCTCCTCTTTGGCGGCTAGAGCTTTCTCATACCACTTAGTTGCCATAGCATAATTACCCTGATGTTGGTATACGTTTGCGATGTTGTTGTAGGTTATTGCGGTGCTTTGGTGCTTTTTGCCCAGCATCCATTCTTTTATAGATAGAGCTTTCATATACCACTTTAATGCTTCATCAAATTTTCCCTGCTGTTCATAGGTGTATGCAATGTTGCCGTAGATAGATGCGGTTTCGGGATGTTCTTTGCCCCAGCCTTTTTCGAATACCGTTGCAGCACTATTATACACATCTATAGCTGTACTAAATTGCGCGGCCTCTATGTATCCTAATCCTACAAAATGATATGCCTCACCAACCATTTTCTGTGCAGCATTATTGTCGCAAGTGTTTTCATAATATTTAGTCGTTGCCAAAGCATGTTTCGCAACTCGTTCAAATAAAGGCCGCGTTCCCCGTTCACTATCATAATTTTTAGGTACTGCTTTATACAGAACTTTAAAACAACATGTTACATAAGACGTATCCGCATAATTTTTGTGTATATCCCGCACAATCTCTTGCACAAGCCGATGTATGTTGATTAAGTAATCGTCTTTGCCCTCTCGCTCAATAAGTGAATAACGCAACAACAAAGCAACCGCATCAACAATACACAATTTATCTATTTTTTGTAAATCTACAAAAAACATCAATTCTTGATGTTCTACAAAAACCTCAAGCGGTATATTATTTGAATCCACATACGCAAATACATTAAACAACTCGCTGACAATATTGTTTTCCCTTTTAATTTTATCAAACGAAATTTGCCACGTTGTTGTCACGATTTTTTTGTAATATTTTTCATCTGGTTTTGCATAGTCTTTATCAAGGGTACTTAAACCATGCCCTGATAGCATATCCAAGTATCCAGAAAATGACCACTCGACATTTCGCATGTATGCGGCGGCTTGTTCAAGTGCAAGGGGCAAATAGCCAAGCCGCTTCGCCACATCCTCCACTCTAGCCCAAGTATGTTGTTGTTCTTTTCGCCCAGTGCGTTTCAATAAAAACTCCACAGCTTCCGACTCAGACATCAAAGGCAAACCCATAGTAGGTTCACCACCCCAACTAGCATCACGCGTAGTCAACAACACATGACCACAATACTTTTTTGACATATACTGCTCTACAACTATCTCACTCTCGGCATTATCAAAAATAAGCAGACGCTTTCTATGCTCACCCAACCAATACTGCCAACGATTAAGCAACTCATCAGGTTTTATATCCGATGCTTTTACCTCATCAAGCACACCAACTTTTATCAAAACCTCCCGACAACCCTGTATCAGATCCAGCTCACTCTCAGCATTCAACCACCAAACCCCATCACCATAGCCATCTAAATGCCTATGAGCATACTCCAACACAGTCTGAGTTTTACCCACACCCCCCAAACCACTAACAACCCGTATTGCATGCATATCATCAAATGTCTTTTGCAGTCCCTCGAGTTGGTTCTCTCGCCCTGTAAAGTAGGGGTTCTTTGGAGGAAGGTTGTTTAACGGTTGACCACCATTAGTGTCTCTGTAGAGTCTCTCTAAAATAATTCGAACGGCATCATGATTTTCTTTATCATCATCCTCCGTTCTGATATGGTTATACAAGATGGGGAAAATATTCATCTCCCCCAAATCGGCACGTTTTTTTGGCATTTCAGTTTTTGTGCAATTAACTATTGCAAAATGCTCTATGCCTTCACCCTCTGGTTGTGTAAGCATTTTTGCCCATTGTTTTAATGTATGGTCGTCTTTGAGACTACATCCTAGGAAAAGCACCGTTTGGTTAGTAAGAATTTTTTCTAATGCTATGATGAAATCTGTTTTTTTGTCTGTATCTGGATATGCTTGGCTATATGATTCGCGTGTTAAAATGATGCTGTCTGGTTTGAGTACACAACCATGAAGCTTTAAAATCGCAGATGTTCCCATTTGTACAGCACGGTTGAGCTTACTATATTCACCTGGGTGGGCAACAACTGCACCGCTATAGAGGTGCTCTAATAATCTGTCAAAGTTTGTTGTGATTACAACACCTCTAAAGAGTTTAGGTAGCAAACCGATTGCTTCATTTTGAACCCGGCTCGCACGGCGGTTCCAATCGGCCGGTAAAAATTTGCCGCCAAAGGCGTTTGCAACATCTATTTGGAAAAGATGTTCGCCGCCACGTTTAGTGGATAGTTCTGAAGCAACATCTAGCGGATCGGACGGATCATCCTTTTCAATATCTAAAAAGGCTCTCCAGGACGGGAACCCGGCGGGAACAGATAATCCCGCACCGACGAACGGCACAAGTCCCCTGTCTTTATATCGTTTAAGAATATTGCGATAAATCTCGATGTTGTCTGCATCATCGTTCATTATGTCTTCAAATGTTAAATGCATCGCAAGCCTTCCCTTACGCTATTTCTCCGTAGTAACACATAAAAAGTTGTTGCGGCGGCTCTGTAAGAGGCGGCTTTAGCAATATGTCTCTTTCTTGTCAGTGATGCTTCTGGTTTTGGTCCAACAAACTTGATTGTCACTGGAACTGTTGAACTGATGATGCGGAAGGTGAGGTTCGAATCCCTATGGCATGCTGATATTGTTCTGGAACGGGTTTCTTTTTCGTATTTTTCTCTTTTTTATAACTGAGCTGTGTGGTGGTTGCTGTCTGTTGGCGTGTTTGGTTGGTGTGTGGTTTTTTTTGATATTTATGTTGGTTTGGGGTCGTGTATGATTCATTTGTGAGCCAAAATAGTTTGAGATTTGTTATGTCTTAAGTAACATTTAAATTATTATATCCACTAACCCAGCTGGGTGAAGAGTGCCTGTGATGCTGTCAAACAAAAAATTCGGAGTACACACTCCAAATACCGAATGTTATGTCCAAATTGCGCATAACGACAGCTGAGTAGGAACAGTCTCACCCCATACCTCCCTATAAACCATAACCAAACAACCCACAAACCAACAACAAACTAACCCCTCTGCACTACACACCAAAAAATGTGCCGATCCATTTTTTGAGTTGACCTAACCTGTGGTTTTGCTTTTTAAAACAGATTATATTATCTGCCAAGCGAGGCTTACAATGACTAAACCACAACCAACTCCAGATGAGCTAAATCGCGCCCGTCTCCACATATTGGGTATTGACGCCGAGACGGATCCCGTGATTGGAAAAAAATTACAGCGCGGTATCTATGGCTCTGACCGTATACACCTGCTGGTTATGGGCTTTCCCGGCTCAGGTAAAACCCGCTTCTTGCTCTCCCTAATAAAACAACACATCGACGCCAACGAAGGCTTCTTAGTCCTAGACTCCCACCACGACCTCACACCCCTCATCCTATCCCATATCCCAGCTGAAAAATGGGACAAAGTAATCTATATCAATCCCTGGTCAGCCTTTGAAACTAAATACAACCATCAAGTCGTCCAAATCAACTTTTTAGACTCACCTGATCCCACCCTTCGCGACATAGTCGCCCGCATGTTCATGGACACCCTAGAAAAAATCTATGAACGCTACTGGGGCCCCCGCCTAGACATGATCCTGCTAAACGCCCTCTACCTGCTCCTAGAAAAAGAAAACGCCAAACTCCCCGATCTCTACAAATTATTAGTTGATTCCAAATTCAGAGAAACCCTGCTTAGCAGTTGCAAAGACCCAAATGTCAAACTCTTTTGGGAAAACCAATACCAAAAAATGCCCAAAGACGCCTCCATAGCAGTTCTAACTAAACTCTACCGCCTAGTTCAGGAACGCATAATTTTGCCTCTCTTTATGGGCGAGAAAAACGGCTTAAACTTCCGAGACGCCATGGATCAACAAAAATTCATCATAGTCGATCTCCCCGAGGGCCGCATCACAACCGATATAGCCAACTTTGTAGGTAGCCTCATCCTATCTAGCACCTACCTCGCCGCCATGTCACGCGAAGACACCCCCGAAAAAGACCGTACGCCCTTCTTTGTATATATCGATGAAGCCTACCGATACACCACCAAAAGCATCCCCGAAACCCTCCAATCACTGCGAAAATTCCATGTATATCTGACCCTAGCCAGCCAATACCTCGAACAATATCGCAAAGACATCCAAGAAGCCATCACCCAAACATGCGAAACCATAATCTCTTTTCAAGTCGGAGCAGACACCGCCAAAACCCTTGAAAAATTCTACCCCAAAAAATACGGATATCAAACCCTGATGAATCTGCCCCGCCACCACTTCTTTGTCTCCACCCCCTTCCAAGGCAACCGCGAATACCAAGTCCTCCAAACCATAGACCACAAAACCGGACCCACCAACCCCGAACACATAATCAAGCACAGCCTCCAAAAATACGGACACAAAATCGACCCCACAACCCTTATGGGCCAAACAAAAAACCAAACCACCCCCCAAACCTTTCTAGACTGGCCCATAACCCCCGCTGAGTGGCTAGTCCTGCTAACCCTGCGCTTATTCGGCGGCACAACCGATGAAGAAACCCTGCGCAAACAACTCCTATACAACCACACTCAACCCAAAGCCTACGCCCTAACCGAAGCCGAACTAACCAATGCCCTAAAAAACCTCACCATCGACAACCTCAAACGCAACGCCTGGCTAACCTATAGAGACCAAACAAACCCCAAAAACCAAACAACACCTAACAACAACCCCAAAACCGACCCAAACAAACCCGAACACCTGCGCATATGGAGTTTAGCCATAGCCGACGATGAAGTTGCTAGGCGGCTTCTCGATAGCACCTTTAGAGGAGAAAAAGCAGGCGGAGTTAAACACATACAAACCATCATAACCCAACAAAAAAAGTACTGGCAAAACGGCTGGATCGTAACCATAGACACAGGCCAAACAGATGCAAGCATAGCCGATCTCTACATCACCCCCACCCTGCCAATCCCCACCCCAAAAGGCAAAGGCCACATCGACCCCAACTGCTGGAACTACAAACACAGCTTTGCAGTTGAAGTAGAGAGCTACCCACAAAAACACTGGGACCGCCTAGAGAACAACTATAGACGCAACAAACAAATGGGCTTCCCAACAATCTTTATAGTCCCCAACCAAACCGATGCAGATAAACTAAAAGACAAACTCACTGAATGGAAAGCCACCATAGTGGCAAAATCTGCAAAATTTGAACCCGACCACCCCGAGATGGCAACCATCGAAATAGACCCAACCCTTGGTAGCCAAAACAGACTTCTGGTCTTCTGTAAAAACAACCCCGATTCTCCCTCATAGGTCTTGTTTTGTTTTGTTTGTTGTGGTTGGTAATTAAATTTGGTTGTTGTGTTAGGATCTTATCTTGTCTTGGGGTGCTGAAGTCTTATATAGCGCTGAGGCGAGGTCGCCTTATGAATAGTGATTGTGTTATTGAGATTAAACAGTTGCAAAAAACTTTTGTTTTAAAGGAACGCGGTAAGAAACGCCAAGTGGAAGCTGTTCGAGGAGTGGATTTAGTTGTTAAGCGGGGACAAATTTTTGGGTTTCTGGGTCCAAATGGTGCTGGAAAATCAACCACTCAAAAAATGCTCTCAACCCTTCTGCGTCCCAGCGGAGGAGAAGCAACCGTTCTAGGTTATGATTTAGTTAAACAGTCCGATAAAATTCGCCAAAACGTAGGCTTTGTAAGCCAAGCCGGAGGAGCAAATTTAGCGTTTAGTGGAACAGAGAATTTGGTTCTCCAAGCCCAACTCTTTGGCATAGACGCAACAACTGCTAAACGCTCCGCCGCCGAATTTTCTCAGCGCTTTCAAATGACTAGCTACATCGATCGCCCTGCATCCACTTATTCCGGTGGACAGAAGCGGCGTTTAGATATCGCTTTGGGGATGATTCATCACCCTAAATTGCTCTTACTTGATGAGCCCACAACAGGGCTTGATCCCCAGAGCCGGGCCTATCTTTGGGTTGAGATACAAAAACTCAAAGACGACGGCGTTACCATACTGCTAACAACCCAGTACATGGATGAAGCAGACAAACTCTGTGATACCATCGCCATTATTGATCATGGCCAAATTATAGCCCAAGGCACCCCTGATGAGTTAAAACGCTCCGTAGGCGGCGACACCATCGTTTTTAGTTTTACCTCCCCTGAGGTTGTCCATCAAGCTGAAGAATTGCTAACCACCCATGTAAAGCTGGAGCGCCTCCAAGTGAGTGAGAACTCGGTTTATCTTACCCTAAAGGATGGCGAAAAAACACTGCCCGATCTGCTACGCTTATTGGATGGTTCCGATTTACCCGTTCATAGTGTGACCCTTGCCCGGCCCAGTTTAGATGATGTGTTCTTAAAATATACTGGACGCTCAATGCGCGAAGACGGTGAAAAACAATGAAGTTACTCCATGACGTACGCCTGATGTTTAGCGCAAATATGGTTCACAGCCTCAAAAGTCCCATATTTATCTTCATAAACATGTTCCAGCCTTTGATGTATCTTATTTTGTACATGCCGCTGCTGGGCGGATTGGGCAGTGTTCCAGGGTTTACTGATGGAAACACTGCAAACGTTTTCATCCCCGGACTTTTGGTCATGCAAGCAATTTTCGGCTGCGCATTTGTAGGCTTTCCTCTAATCGATGAAATCCGCTCAGGCGTCATTCAACGCTACCTCGTCACCCCCGTGAGCCGCTCAGCCATCATACTTGGCAAAGTCCTACGCGATGTAGTTGTCTTGCTTGCTCAGTGCATACTAATAACACTGGTCGCTCTCCCCTTTGGACTAACCCTAAACCCCGCCGGCTTTGCCTTATCCCTATTCCTCTATGTCCTAATAGGCGCCATCATGGCCTGCCTCTCCTACTCCTTTGCGCTTATCTACAAAGTCGAAGACGCCCTAGCACCCACCCTAAACACCATAACCCTCCCAGTCTCACTTCTATCCGGCATATTTCTCCCCATAGCACTTGCCCCCCTCTGGCTGCAATACCTCGCAAAAATCAATCCCTTCTCATACGGCGTAAACGCAACCCGCGACCTCTTTGTCGGAAACTTTCAAAGCATCAACATACCCCTAGGCTTTATCATAATCAGCATTATGGCCATCATCATATTCTACTGGTGCCTCCAATCACTCAAAAAAATGACCACCTAACCACAACAACAAACCCCACCCTCACAATTCACCGCTACCCAACTTTTCTCCCTCCTCTCTTCATTGTTTATCTAACGACTTTTTCAAATTGAGCAAAAAAGGCTCTCTCTAATTTTTACCCTGCACCGTCAACTTGCACTAACACAAAGGCAAAGTCTCTGTTTTGTGTTGTTAGAGTTATGGCCGGTTGGGTTGGGTTTGATTCATTTTTACGTAAACTTTATGTTGTATAATGTGGAGTTATAGCGGGGATAGGCATGAATAGGTTTGTTTGTTTCGTGTTGTTTCTCTTTTTTACAGGAGTATTTTTGGCTGTTGGGGTTTGTTCGGTTGAGGCTTTGCCTTTGGTTGAGGATTCTTGGAGTTCAAAGGCTTCGATGTCTCAGGCGAGATCGGGTTTGGGGGTTGTTGCTGTGGAGGGTAAGATATATGCGATCGGCGGCACCACCTCGGGTCTATTTCCTGATAAACTTGTGGGTACTAATGAGGTGTATGATCCTGTGACGGATACTTGGACTACTTTGGCGGCTATGCCTACGCCTAGGAGTCATTTTGCTATAGCAGCTTATCAAAACAAGATTTATTGCATAGGCGGATATGTGGGTGTAACCAAGGATCGGTGGGGATTCTATTCGTATATCACCTCGGATGTGGTTGAGGTTTATGATACGACCACAAACACCTGGACAAAGGGTCTGGCCCGTCCGCCCTACACGTTGACGAACAGACAAGCGTTGGTTGTAAATGGGCAAATTTTTGTTCCGATGGGTTTTCATAATTTGTGTATGTTTGATCCGCTTACTGGGGTGTGGGCTGATCAAGGTTTGATGCCTGTGACTCCTCAGAGTAGTCGTTCGGTGGCTAGTTCGCGTCCTGTTGCGTTTGTTATGGATAATAAGATTGTATTTACTGGTGAGTTTGTATCCCGCGATTTTCCAGAGTGGAGTGATCTCTATATTTATGGTTCTCCTGAGCCGATGGTTTTGGTTTATGATCCTGTGTTTTGTGTTTGGAGTCGGGAGGTGGTGGGGCCTATGATTTTTTGTTCTGGGGTGGGTTTGATGACTTCGGGTGTTTTTGCTCCTCAGAGGGTTTATTTTTTGGGGCAAGCGCCGGGTAGTACTTTTCGTGAGGTGTTGACTAATCAGGCTTATGATTTTGCTGATAATTCTTGGTTACTTGGGGAGGCTATGCCTCATCTTCGGTTTGATTTTGGTGCGGTAATAGTTGATGATGTTTTGTATGTGATTGGCGGCTATGTTTCTTCGGAGGTTGCTGGGAGTTCTTCTGTGGTGTCTGTTGCGTTTAATGAGATGTATGTGCCGTTTGGTTATCGGTCTGTTCCTGTGGTTGAGCTGGTTTCTCCGGTGAGCCAGGTTTATAATGGGTCGAGTATAGAGTTGGAGTTTGTTGTGGATCGTCCGTGTAGTTTGTTGTATTATTGTGTTGATGGCGGGGATCTTGTGACTGTTGAGGGTAATGCTACTTTGTCAGACTTGTCTTCGGGTGTTTATAGTGTGGTGGTTTTTGCGGAGGATATGTTTGGTAATGTTGGTGTTTCAGAGACGGTTGTTTTCACGGTTGTTTCTGAACCTGATTTTATATTATCTACTCCTGTTTTGGCGGTATTGTGTGTAGTGCCTGTGTTAGTTGTAACTGCTTTGTTGTTGTTTTTGAGAAGACGCAGGTCGATCCGCTCTTTGCAGACGGGTTGATGTGCAGTAGGTGTCAAAATGGTTTATGCGGCGGTGGAGCAGATTTCTCTAAACGTTACACACCTTGTTTTCAGCAAAATTTGTATCTACACAAGAACATACGCTTGTTTTCTGTATCTCAGTTGGCAGGATTAATGTTAATGCTGAAAAGTCGAATAGACACCAATGGCGATTTTTTACACACCTTATAACGATCTCTGTTGAGTGCTCTGCAAACATAAAACTTTGTACTGTACCTGTTGTTCTTTAGAGTATCACGTGTTTCTTTGATCTGCATTTTAATTTTTGCCTGTTTGGTTTAAAAATTCTTGGCAAATAGTGTGAGTGATGATGCTATGGCTATCTCAGTAGTAGTGTGTAAATTAACTAAATCAAGTTGTAGCCAATGCGGTTTGTTGATCTTTGTTATTGTTGAGGGTGGTTTGGTTGTCTGAGTTGGTGTCGTCTTTGTGGTTTGAGGATGTGGGGTTTTTTCATGAACCTATACTTGATACTCCGCTTGGCCGGTTTTCTATACGTCAAACCCTTATCTTTTTAGTCTTTGGTCTCTTGGCTTGGCTTGGTTCGCTTCTTTTTTCTGATTTGGCGCTAAAAATTGTGGTAGCCGGGTCGATATTTTTTAGTGGTGCTGCCATTTTTACTCGAAAAATCAAAACTCTGCCCCCCGAAGTTCACCTGCTCTACCTGATACAAAGAGGTCCCTTGCAAAAACCCCAAAAACCCCCAACTAACCCCGAGTCGATTGAGCCTCCAACCCAGTCGTTGTTGCTCTCGGCCACTCTTGGGGTCCCCCTAAAAGTGGTTGGCGTACTCAAAGATCTCACAACTGGTGAGGTTCTCTCAGATAAACCCTTCAACGTAAATCTAGACAACATCCCCTATGCAAAGGGTCTGACTGATAAAGAGGGCTTTTTTTGCACCTACATTGTTCCTGACCGCTTCGGCCTTTTCCAAATAACTATCCAGCCCGAAGACGCCCAAGAACCCATCCAACAAATAACCCTAAACGTTAATTCTAAAACGGAGGCAACCCAAAACGCAGAAACTAAAAAAATCAACCCCTGAAACTTCTCTGTGCACCTATGAAGTGTTCCCCGTAAATTTTGTCATGCTTCCCAAACAAAGGCGTGTTGAAACTCTTGGGCGCTTCCAACGGCTCCTAAACAGTTTGCCTTGTGAAACAAAACTGAGTGCTCAAAAAACTCAACAAACCCTTGAAATCGCAGAAAACCAACTCACAACCACCTACTATCGCTTCTACCTCCAAACCCAAGAACCCCTTGATTGGTTAATTGAGCAATGCGGCTTTAAACACCAACCCCTAACTGAGCTCCCCCAAACCAAAGTTACCCAAACTTTTTCTAAATATCTCACCCTTGAGAGCGGTAGACTCGAACAAACCTTCACAGTGTATCAGCTGCCCGGAACATTGTTGCCCGGATTTATAAGTGAACTCTATGGGTTATGTGAGCGTGTGTTGATCTGTATTAGGCCTCTCTCCCCTGAGGCGGCCTCTGCACAAATGGGTAAATACCTCAGATTACTAAAGAGCATTCTCTTAGCTGATCAAACCAAGGGCCGTCTAACCAAAGACGAAATCAAACATAAACACAACATGGCTCAAGTCACCTACCAAAATCTCATCGCTGCCACCACGCGTCTCTTTGAATTAAAAATTAATCTTACAATAGACGCCGCAACCCTTACAGAACTCAAAACTAACACTAAAAAACTCAAAGACACCCTCCAAGCACGATTCATACGCCTAGACTGCCCCGCATATATGCAGCCTGAACTGGCTCAAGGCGAGGTAGCAAAAAAACTTGTAGTGGACACCACCACTGCTAGTGCCTTTTTTCCTTTTGTCTCAGCTGATCTAGTGGAGTCGCCTGGCGGAGTATTTTTAGGTGTAAATCAGCTCACAGGCGCACCGGTAATGTTTGATCCCCATTTACGTATGAACCAAAACATATTGATCCTAGGAAAAAGTGGCAGCGGCAAAAGCTTCACCTCAAAGATCCTCCTCACCCGTCTGCTGCAAAAACACAAAAACCTCGCCTATTACATCGTGGATCCCGAAAACGAATACAGCGAAGTCGCCCGTTGCTCAGACGCCGAAATCCTAGATATCACCGCTGAGAAACAGTTAGGCTTAGATCCCATCCAGATCTTTAGCGACAACAAAGACACCGCAGCAGGCATCCTTGCCGATCTAGCCGGCATAGAGGACCACCACAACTACCAAGAACTGCGCACTATTGTGGGCATAAGCAAAGATCTGCTTGAAGTCTACCAAAACAGTCCCCCCAACCTAAAAGACCGTCTCGCACCCTTTGTAACAGGGCCTGATAGCTTTCTAACTCTGGGCCAACCCCAGCGATTCTCTGAGCGCATGGTCTTTAACCTAAGCGGTCTGCACCGACAGCTTGCCTTAACACAGCGCCGCAGTCTAACCTTTCAAGCGGCAAACGTTTTGGTCTTTAGTAAAATCTGGCAAATGCTTGACAACACCAAATTCCTCCCTCTCCACACCCCCAAACTAGTGATAATCGATGAACTCTGGCTATACACCGCCCTGCCCGCCTCAGCTAGCTTTCTTGAAGGTGTCTCACGCCGAGGCAGAAAACGAAACGTAATTTTACTGCTAAACTCCCAACGTTTAGCCGATGTGGTGGAAAACCAATCCGGGAAAGCAGTTATTGAAAACTGCGCAACCAAAATGCTACTCCGACAAGACGAATCCGCCATAAGACTTGCAGGCCAAACCCTAGGATTGTCCCATACCGAACAAGAAGCATTGCTAGAGTTAAACCAAGGCCAAGGACTGATTACCGCAGGCGACATCCACCTGCCCATCGACTTCCTAGCAACCCAAGAAGAATACTCCCTTTTTACCACCAAACCCACCGAAAGAAAAACCAACCCAACTTGAATGATGGATGGCACTAACAAATAGATGTTGCAAATTACAAAATAGCTGGCCTGTCAAACATTTATCCAGATCCCTGGAGTACGGTTAACCAACACAGGAGGTCGCCTGTGGATGTCATAAAATCGGTGCGTTCTTTGCAGGCACGGCGGCTTTTCGATGTCTCTATTTTTTTGTCTGTCTCTATGGCGGTATGTTTCTGATGTTGGTAGAGGTTTTGGAAAACATTAAATACCTACCATGCGTGATGGTATCTGAGGAAGAAACAACGACTGAAGAAAAGAAAGTCTCATTTATTCAGTACAATGCTGAAGGCAATAATCTGGAAGCTTTTCTTGGCCCCTTAGAGGCAAATATACTTCAAACCATGTGGGATTTAAAAAAATATCCCATAACCGTTCGAGAAGTGTTAGAAAAACTCAAACAGCAAAAATCAATCGCATACACCACCGTTATGAACACAATGGATCGGCTCTACGAAAAAGGCCTACTTGATAGAAAAATTGAAAAAAGCAAAAGCGGAGCCTACCTTTACTATGTGTATTGGCCTAAACTTGAGGAGACCAACTTTAAAGAAACAGCTGTTCGTCAGGTGCTGGGTAGTCTTTTAGATAATTTTGGTGATTTGGTAACTACTTGTCTTGTAGACAAAGCGGTACTCAATGATCAAGAATTAGAGGCTCTAAAAGAGCGGGTTGAGAAAAACCTAAAAGAAAAACAGAAATAACGTTGATGATTTGCTATGGTGAGCATTGCTGATTTTGTATTTCAACTCAGCCAGCCTGCCTTTTTCTACTCCATAGTTTCTCTTCTTGCAGCTTTTTTCTTTATTAAAATTTACCTCAAACTTAACCCCTCGATCTCTAGGTATCGTCGGAGTTTAATGTGGTTAGTGCCGTTGGTTCTTCCGGTTTGTGTGTTGCTTGTATTTCAGCCTCAGATAATGATGGCGGTGGTTCAAACCATTTCAATCAAAGTTTCAGGTTATGAAATCCTTGCTGTCTCACCTAGTGTTTTGTCGGTTACCGGCTTGATTTGTCTTAGCGGAGCTATTACCGCGGTTGTTTTTTTGGGTTTGGTGCTGTGTTTTGGCAGCAGATTTGCTCATAAGCGGTTTCATATCGTTTTGATGGCTCCAGATGAGTATGTGGATGTTCAACAAAAAGTTAAGACAACCGCGCGTAGTCTTGATCTTAAGGCGCCCAAAGTTGGTTTAGTGGATGATTTGGTGCCTAATGCCTTCACTGTTGGGCATGGGCGTGGGGCTACCCTAGTTTTTTCTTTGGGGCTTCTAAATATGCTTAATCTTGATGAGCTGTCTGCTGTGATTGCGCATGAGCTGGTGCATATCAAAGAGAAAGATTTTCTCTTCAAAAGCACTGTAAACGCCTTGAGTATTTTGTCATTTTTTAATCCCTTTGCCTATCTTGCGGCATCCCATGCGCAAAAAGAGCGTGAGTTGCATGCAGATGCAAAAGCGGCTGTTTTACTTGATGAGCCGGGTGTGTTGGCGGGGGTTCTTGCAAAAATCGAATCTGTTGTAGCACAATTTCCTAAGCCTCGCTTTGTTGATGTTGTGTCTTCTAATTTGTTTCTTGTTTCTCCGCTTGTTCCTGCGCCGCGTTTACTTCTTGCGTCGCATCCCAAAATAACTCAGAGGATCCAGAACATAAATTTCCTCAAAAATGGCTCTTCTAAGAAACACCGTCGTTTAGTTTCAACTATTTTGTTGGTGTGTGTGCTTGTTTGTGGTGTTGGGGCGGGTGTTTATGCAGCTATGCAGGTTCAAGATTTGGCTTATCAAAATGGATGTGTTATGATGATGGCGGAGAATCAGAAGTATTATCTCTATAATGATGCTTTGGGACGGTTTAATCCTGGTGCTCCTACGGGAATTCTTTTTCTTGATGAGGCGAATGCGTTGCGTTTTCTGTCTTATTTAGCCTTAGATGATGTGTATGTTGCTGGCTATGAGTATTTTGATGGTGCTTGGTATACTGCGTGTTATTTGTCTTGTTGTGTTGGCGCCAATGGGGAAACTGTTATTGGTGGTGGGGGGTCACCGTCGTTAGTTGTGTATAGTGATCGTGTTGTTGTTGCTGGGCAGAGCGGTTGTCCGTTTTCTCCGTTTGATTCGTTGCGCTTAAAGCCTGATATTGTTGTGTATGATCAGCAGCATTTCAGGATGAGTAATATGTCCTAGTCTATGTTTTGGGTAACCAAAATTTGCCTACTATTGGCGATAGTAAGTAATATATGGTTCACTGCACACAACATCTAACAACGAAAAAGGAGAAATGTACCATGAAACTAAACCTAAACTATATCTTCGGTGGGTTAATGGTGGCTGTTTTCCTAGTCACCTGCCTGTCTTTGCCTGTCTTATCCGCGGCAAACAGCGAACCCACAGTGTTTGTCGGAGGATATCTATGGTCCCTAGCGATATCTCCCGATGGCAAAAACATCTACGTCACAAACAGCGAAACCGTCTCTGTAATAGACACCTCTGCCAACAAACTCTTAACATCAATAAAGACCGGCGACAAACCCTGGGCAGCAGCTACATCCCCTGATGGCAAATACGTCTATGTCATAAACCGCGACCTATACTACGCCCAACTGGACGTGCCCTATGTACTGCCCGATGGACGCCAACTATTTGAGGCTACAGTTATGAATGCATCACTTTCTGTTATAAGCACCGCTACAAACACAGTGGTGGCAACAGTTATGGGCATAGATGATCCTTTGGCCTTGGCAGTGTCCCCTGATGGCAAATATGTCTATGTACTAGACAACAAACCATCTGAGGCAGCAGTTGGAGGCGGCGGAGATCTTTTAGTGATAAATACAGCCACAAACTCTATCTCATCTGTACTGTCTTTCATAGATGGAATCCCTCTGGATTTAGTTGTCTCACCTGACGGAAAATGCGTTTATTTCACACAAGGCACAGGCTTTATCTCAGTAGTAGACACCACAACTAACACACGAGTAGCCCGCATATCCTTTGGCTATGGCAACGGCATCAATTATTTGGCAATATCACCTGATGGAGCATTCCTTTACGTAGCAGGCTTTACAGATTATCTGACAGGCACTCTGGGCGTTTATGTAGTAGACACCAAAACCAACACCATAGTTACAGCTATATCTGGCTTAGGCGCCCCAAATGGGTTAACGGTATCCCCTGATGGAAAATATTTGTATGTCACTGAGTTATGGAATAATACAGTTTCAGTAATAAACACAAACACTAACCGCGTTGAGTACACTATCAGTGCCGGCGTAAACTACCCCCAAGGAATTGCCATATCCCCCGACGGCAAGACTCTGTATGTAGCAAACAACGTATACGCCCCCAAGAAAGACTGCGAATTCGGTGTAGACTACTTTGGGGAAATTCTAACAACACATACTGATCCAAATACCATCGAAACCACAACAACAAGCAGTGCTTCTGCGTTTGAGTCTTCAAATTCAGACAGCTACGTTGTTGCTCAAAGTGTAGGCAATGCGGCTTCAAATTCTGATGCTGATTCGTTTGTTCCCTTTAGTCCTTTGCAGTCACTGATAATTGTGCTAATTTCCTGCGTAGTTGCAGCAGGCCTTCTAACGGTCGTACAAATGAAATACGGATCTGCAAAAAAACACCAATAAACCCAAACATAAGATCTAACAATGTGGGCTAAACGCCCACAAGTTAGCCTTTTTCTATTCTGTTGATATTTTGATCGTGCTTGTCGTATTGTTAAGCCCTGTTTGAGCTATCTGGCTATCCACCAAATACTTGGATGATGTTATCCGACAGACTATTTGTTGCTCTGAGCCAACACTATTTCGATCTATAACGCTTGTTTTATGGAATTTCTTTTGTGAGTGCCAGTGGCAACTATTTGTTTGCATCAAGCGTTTGGCGTTATTATGACTACTGTAAATGAATGTACCTTAAACCTTATTTTAAGTCCTGCCCACGTATGCAAAAGCTAACAAAAATTAACTGGTGTACAAGTTGGTTAAAAAGTGGTTTTTAATTATAGCCGTCGCGGCGATTGCAGTTATAGTTGCGGCTGTTGCTTTCTCATTTTACCCCTCTCCCCTTAGTATCGATAACCTAGGCGGAAAATACAACGCCACCCTAACCCGCTGGAGTGACCATGTACAGCTAACCTATACCGACGAGACAGGTCAACATAGCTCCGCATACTTTGACGATAACCTAAAAGACGGATTAAACTGGATTAGTGCTCAAACTCCTGAAAACGCAACAATCTTTGCCTGGTGGGACTATGGACACATGATAACCGCCATAGGACAAAGAAATGCAGTGGCACGAAACCCCTCACAAGAAATTCTCCCCTCCATTAGTGATTCAAGTGAGATAAACGAGTTCGACACAAACGACAAAATCGTGGACATAGCACAAGCACTCATCACAGATAACCCCTCAACATTGCTGGAGCTTATGGAAAAATACAACGCAGACTATGTCATGGTTTGCAAAGACGATGAAATAAAAGCGGCCTGGATGTGCAAAGCCGTTGGCCTTAACAGTACCGATTATGTATCCAGCGACGGTCCCCTTATGAAATTTACCGATTTAGGAAAGACCACAATGCTCTCCAAATTACTTGACAACAACAACGACACAGGCCTAACCCTAGTTTACCAAAATGCACAGATGAAAATCTACCAGCTATCGGGAGCGTAACTCTAAATCAGCCTCCCTGCACCACCAACTAAAACTAAACCAACGCAACCCAAAGTTAGTATACAATCAGCGTTGCTGTTGGTTTTTGCAGGCTTAGCTTTTGTTCTGTTATTTTTCAGCCCCTTTGGACCCATAATAAACAACAGCCCCATACCCTCCCTCTATCATCCAATCGGTTGGGCCGGGATCTTTATCTATTTGGCAATGTTGGCCTGCTATAGCCAAAAATATGAGCAGACAAAGGATTATTTTTGGTTAATTTTAGCTTTAGTGTTCTTACCTAATTTGATCTCAGATCTGTATTTCTTTCCAATTCCAAAAATTATGGGACAGGGTATGGCTGAGTGGATGGCCATTCAATACGCAGTCTGCTTTATCTGCCTGGCCTATTTTAGCAGGGTTAAACTTTTGAGGTACTCAAATCTGTTGCTGATGCTGCTTCTTTTTCCAGTTACTGCTTTAGCTTATTTCTTCCCTATTTTTGGTGGTTCATCTGGAATATTTGTGGCAATTTCTCTAATAGTTTGGGTTATGGTCATTGGGGTTTCACTAGGGTATCATGCGTTTCAACGCAAAGAATACATCGTGTTAGCTGGGATTATTCTTACCTTTATTGTATCTCCCCCTCTTCCAGCCCTATACATCACCACTGGGGTGTTGCCGTTTGGTTGGAGTCAACTCTTCATGGCCGTACTAACTGATCGAATAGCCATTTTTGGACGAATACTAATGCTGTGCAGTTTACCTGCTATAATAGCGGTTTTAACCAAACCAAAGCTCAACAAATACGTCAGGAACCTAACAAGCAACAATTAAACTGCTAAGACTTAGACTGTACTCAAATTTCTTAGGGGTCTGAATTTGTTACCCCTTAAGCAATGGTGCAGTACACTTGACATCTCGGTAGTTGTTGTCTATCTATTGATGGGGTATCGGTTATATTTTATCTGTCAGGGCAGTAAACGATTGTACCATAAGCTCCATATAGTTTTTAACTGGACACAACCCAAGGTTGGTTCGTCATATGGCTTCAAAAAACAGGTTGTGGGTCTTTGTTGGGCCTTTGTTTTTACTCGCGATCAGCTATGTGATCTATATTGTACGTTATCCTATGTGGAACGTGACTTTCCCCGTTGCACTGCCCTATGTAGGTATGTTTTTGTCCTATTTGGCGGTTTTTCTACTCAGCTTAGTGCTCATAAAGAAAGATATGAAAACAAAATTAACTGACCTATTCCAATTCAAAGACGCCCGGGTGGTTCTTCTGGGATTGCTCTTAGCAGTATTGCTTCAGGTGATCTTTTTTGGGTTTGTCGTACTTTTAGGCGGCAAACCAGCTTCTATTTCCTTTGCAAACGGAACGCTCTCTTCTTTTCCTATAACAGTGGCAATAACTCTAGTGTTTGTGCTCTATGTTTTATACGGTAGCTTTGGTGCCTTTGCAGAAGAAGTTGCCTACCGGGCATATTCAGAATCTAGAATTGCTTCAAAATATGGTTATGTGATTGGCATTTCTATCTCAACACTGCTGTTTACTCTACAGCATATCCACATTTTCCAAGCTAACTGGCTTGAAATGTTTTTCCAAAGACAATTTATTTACGTATTATTCTTCGGTATCTTTGTTGGCTATTTTTTTAAAAAAAGTAACGGAAATTTGTGGGCCGTTGTCGCGTTCCATGTCTTGATAAACATCATTGATCTGTCTCTGCCCATCTCCTTTTCTGCACCCTCAGTCTATACACATTGGATTATAACAATCCTTAGCTTTACGATATTGATGATTATTTTGCATGTTTTACCATTCAATAAACTCATGAAAACAAAGAACCTGACCAACAATTTAACGCAGACATAACTGTTAAACTCCTGCAGACGTGTTTATCTACTCTTAAATTTGCCTCTGGTGTTTTCAGTGAGGCAGATACGAATGCAAATAGTGCAAATCAAGGTGTTTTGTTCTGCTTTTTAAAGGTACAGATTTCTTATGGTTGTGATTAGGTTGTTTGACTATGAAATCATTATACAAAATATTGTTATAACCGGTTCTTTTAGTGACTGCATTGATTTGGGTGTTGCGAATTCCAAGTTGGAGGGTTCAAAGTGCAACTGGCGGCGGTTCCCTGGTTTGGTCTTTAAGTTAAGGGTGCCTTCTGCTACCTTTTTGCTTTTTAGAAGCGGCAAATTTGTTTGCACCGGCACAACCTCAGAAGCCCAAGGCCGCGAGGCGATAACAAACTTTCTAAAACGCCTCAAAACTGAAGCTCTAGTTTCAAACAACTGTACCTATGAAAGTTGCGTAAAAAACCTCGTTGCCTCTGTAGCCATAGCCGGTGTAACCATATCCTTAGAACAATTCACAAACCAATTCGAATCAGCCCTATACGAACCCGACAAATTCCCAGCGGCCATCTACAAAATGGACCAAACCAAAGCAACCTTTCTTGTTTTTCTCACAGGCAAACTCATCTGCTCAGGCATCGCAAACGAAGAAGAACTAAAAAGCACTGTGAAAAAATTCTACGATCAACTAATAGAAAAAAGCACCCTAGAAAAATCCTAAACAACAAACAAATTATGTGCCTCCTAAGGCAGGGTGGTATCTCAATTTTTTGCATCTTTTCAATTGTTTGCTCTATCCCTTGTGGTTACCTTTGTTCTGCTCAATTTGGGAATAGAAATAAGTGTAGCTTTGGTTTATTTGGCGTCATGCTGAAAATAGAGATGATCCTGTGTGGTTGTACCGTGCTCCTTTCGGTTAATCAGTGCCTGTTGCCAATAGGTGTGTAAGTTATGAAAAAAAAGTTGGTTGTAGCTGTTGTTCTGTTATTGATTTGCTTAGTGGCTGTTACAAGTTTTTTTGTGTTTAATCAAAATGGACACAAACAATTCTATGTTGGGGTTACCTATTGTGGCGCCTCGGTTCAAGAGGCTAAGGAACTTGTTGATAAAGTAAAGGATTATACAAACTTGTTTGTTTTGCAATCTGGCCATCTGCAGGGATATACTTCTGCTATGGAGGAGATAGGTGATTATGTTGTGGCGTCAAAAATGAATTATGCCATCGGCAGCAGTACAAGTGAGTCTCTTGGATTAAGCACACAACAATTAAGTAGCTGGCTTATCGAAGCAAAAGAACGCTGGGGCAAACAATTCATTGGAATATATTACGACGATGAACCAGGCGGAAAAATGCTCGACGGTGTAGGACTCACATTAAAAAGAGACACCCAAATAAACGAAACAACTACAATGTCCATCGAAAAATATGGCAGATCAATATCTGTTCGAACCACTAATAATGTAGAGTATAATAATATTAATAATAACAGTTTAGAAGATACTGGTCTGCAGGTTCGGGTTTTATATGATACATCAACCAGTACTACTGCAGTTACATATGGGGATAATGGTGAGATATCTCTTGTAACTGTTGGTGCTGACTCAAGAGGGCATTATACGGAATACATTAATTATTATTCAAATCGGACAATCACAATTCAAGAATTTACTGATGCAGGATACAATTTTTATGCCCCTGAAGATATCACAAAATATGATGGATCGTTGCTGTCCTATGAGGTGCTTGTTGAGCAGAATCCTATCCAGACTTATGGTGATGCGGCTGATGTGTTTGTAGACATGCAGAGAGGATTGTTGGAGGGTATAGATAAAACGCAGTTAAATAAGCAGGATCTTTTGGTTTTTACGGCTGATTATGGACTTTACTGGTGGAACTACAAGGGTGGTTATGATGTGGTGCTTGCAGAGTTGGCCTGGAACCATTCAGCGGCACAGCATATTGGTCTAGTTCGCGGGGCAGCTAATCTTTTAGGTAAAAGCTGGGGTACCATACTTACCTGGAAATACACTCAGACACCCTATCTTGCTGAAGGCGAGGAGATGTTTGAGCAGATGAAACTATCCTATGAGGCAGGTGCAGAGTATGTGATAATTTTTAACTACTCAGAAGACCCCACAAACCCAAACACTCTACAAGAAGAACACTTCCAAGCTTTGGAACATTTCTGGACTGAGGTAGTTCAAAACCCTAAGGTTATCCACGGAGGCATAAGCGTTGAAGCCGTACTAGTGTTACCTAAAAATTATGGCTGGGGTATGCGAAACCCACAAGACAACATATGGGGCCTATGGGACGCAGACGATACCTGCCAGCCGATCTGGGACCAAATGCAAACCAGACTTAACCAATACGGCGCAAAACTTGACATAGTCTACGACGACCCCAACTACCAAATAGCAAACCGATACCCAAATATCTACTACTGGAACAAATAACAACTACTACCTGATTGGTTCACAAGCCATAATAGTTGTTGGATAAATCCCCTTAGAAGAATAGTGTGTTGGCACCCAAGAAAACCAGGTTCAACAACAATAACGGCAGGCTTGCCATAGCTAAGGTGAGAAAAACTATCGTAGGTATTGTTGGAGATGCAAGAATACCTTTTTGGTAGAGGTTTTTGTATTTTTCTAAATTAGTGAAATATTTCTCCAAATCAGTTTCTGCTTTCACAAAATGCACCACCATCCTAGCAGGCTCACCTTCTTGGAACACTACTCTCTCGGCGGGGAAGTATCTCAAACTTTTTAGTTTTTCTAACGGTACTTTTCTTGCAGTAAACAACAACCAAACTTTTTTACGCACAGAAAGTTTGATACCTCCAAACATATTGTGTCTCCTAAGTGCATCTTTTAAATTCAAAATAAAAATCGCCAACGGCCACACCAAAGATAAAAGAGATGCATAACAAAACACAACCAAAACCAAAGGCAAATCCAAAAAACCCAAACCCACATTACCACTCAAGGGTAGCAAGGGAGCCGCTAAGCCAACAAATATGAGTGCCTTAACATCTGCCCCTCCATAGAAACCCAAACAAAACAAAACCAATCCCAAACCGACCGCAAACCCCAGTGAAAGACAAACAACCTGTGCCCTAAGGGGTTCAGCGGCTAAAGCGGCAAGGGTTATTATGCTCCCTATCGGATAGCCGATAACCCAAACCCAATTCGAAACCTGCCGACACCTCACATCTTGCAGTGAAGCATACCCCAAAACCCCCAAACTAAAAACAAATAATACCCACCCAAATAACTCCAAGATATCTCCCTCTACTTCTGCTCTGTTTCAACTGCTGGGAGCCCTTTGTTTTCAAGAGCCGCTGGCAAACCATGCTGATGATGATTATGGTGTTGCTGATGATTGGACGGGTAGTTGTTTTTTTGGTTTGGTTTCTCTTTTTTGTTTTGGGGTTGTTTGGTTTGGTTTGGGTTGGTTTGTTGGGTGCCTAGTTGCATTCTTGAGAGCGGTACTTTGCCAAGAGCGATGGGTAGTTTTTCTATTGCGCTGGGTAACCCGATTATTTGTGCTAACTCTTGGGTGGACAGTACAATGGGGTGGCGTTTTCTAAGGGTGAGACATAACCCAACGGCCAAGCTGGCTGCTAAAAGCGGTGGCCAAAACTCCATCTTGCTAAGCGGTGAGGTGATAAATTTTATAGGATCAAATAATCCCAGCTGATATATCAGTAAGAGCACTGCTATGGGTGTTATCCACCATAGGCGGCAAAAAATATTGTTTCTTAGCCAATGGTTTGAGGGTGATTTTAGTGTTGTTTGGGGTAGGTGTGGATTTTTTTGTTTTTTAACGGTTTTGAAGTGGTTCATAGCGGAGGCGGGTAGTGCTTTTTTGATAGCTTGAGCGGTTTGTGCCGAGTTGCTTTGGATAACTATTTGGCAGATAAAGAGGGTGCTGGCAAGTTTTATGGCTGCATTTTTTGTACACTCTCTCACCCAAGGATCAGAGTTATTGTAGGGTGAGACGTTTTTGGCTGGTTTGGTTTTTAGATTTCTTTTTGCGATGGTGCCAACAGCATCAATGCTTTGATTGAGCAATTCTTTGTTTAGGTTGGGGGTTTGGTTGGTTTTTTCGAAGATATATTTCTGTATACTCAAAAGTGCGTTGGGGTCGGCTTGGGCGGTGATCTCTAGGCTTGTGTTTGAACCGGCTATGGAGGCAGCTAATCGGTCTATGAGGTTTGGGGGCTTTTTTTCTTGATAGCTAACTATGAACAGGGCATAGTTTTTCGCTAATTCTAATTCTGCTCTGAACTGATAGCATTGCTCAGGCGGCTCAGCACTTACTACCTCAACATCTATGAGTGTTCTTATGATGTTTGAGATCTGATTTTTTGTCTGCTCATCAGCAAGCTGAAGATAGAACCTAATCAACGACGACGCTTCACACCCTCTGTTTCCGGTGTCTTTGATGAGAAAGCGGTAGGGTTTAGCTAGGTTGTATAGCGCATCTAGGATAGGTGCAAAATTTCCCGTGTTTAACTCTGAGGTTATCAGGGGTCTAACCTCAACCCAGTATTCCCTATTGACTAACTCCATAGCTATCGATACTTAGATTTTTCTAACTTTAAAAGAACTGATAGGATGCGCTTTGTTGTATCTCGTAATTTCTCTGTTGAGGCCGGTGGAATATTTTGGGAAGGCCTAGTTAACCCTTCTCGTAAACTTTATAACAACTACACCATAAGAAACCTCATGGGTCACCTAATCAAAGGGTTACCGTTGCTGTTTGCACTATCCCTAAGTATTATGTGTTTTCTCACAATCGCCTGTCTATTTTCTACTGAACCCATTTTTGCCCAGACACTCCAAAAACCAGCCCCTCCCGAATTTAGCTTAAAATTCGTTCCAGCATCAGAAACCACAATCCATACCGACCCCTATACAGGCGAAAAAATATCTGAAACAAGAAACAAGAACACCATAGAAGTCAAGATAAAAAATCAGTCATTTAAAGAAAAAATAAACGGTGTTAACTATTACCTATTTTACTCTATAAGTGAGCGGGGCCATTTTGCTTCTCCAGACACAAGCAGTGCAGAGTATTACAGTTTTTATAATTATTCTTTTCAGGAATTTCCCGACGAACCGCCATTCAACCTGCTCAGAGCTTCCAATTCGGAATACACAACAGTCTCAATCTATGGAGATTACCCTCCAAACGCCCAAATTGATGTAACCGTAACTGCAATGTTGATGTATTACAGCGAATTTATACAATATACTCCATACTATTACACGGGCCTCTCCACGAGCTATTTAACAGCTGGTGCGGTTGAAGGTGAAACTAACTATAGTAAACAAACATTCACCCTACCTAACTACCAGACTTCTGACAATTCCCCCGACCCTGCAGTCACAATTACACCATCCCCCAATGCCGATTCTTTTGCACCAACTGAAAAAGACGCCAACATAATTTCAATGCCCCTAGCAACCTTTACCATCATCATTGTAATTTTCTTATCAATCATAACCCTACTATTAACACTAATACTTTTCAAAATACGCAAACCCAACAACAACAGCAATAATTAAATCTACAACCACTCAATTCACCAGCTTACTGTAGCGATTCGTTGAATCAGCCGTTAGTTGCTACCTACTACCGATAAAACAACACAACACAAAACATGGTTTCTTTATGGTAGAAAAACTTCGCCAACTCTGAGAATGTGGTGTAGTTATTTTTGGTCTGTTTAGCAGACCAGTTTACTTCTTTGACAGATCGATTATATCACTTATTGTACTGGCAGCTTTCTGCAGCCTGACCTATCTGATGCACCTAACTGCTGTGTGTTGTTGTTTTTAAAATTCTGTGGTATGGTTTTTGGTGTTATCTGTTGGATACATGTCTTTGGTCAGAAAAGCCCTCGGTTCTATCTTTTTTAGGGTTGTTTGAAGGTATTGGGTTGGTAATTATTGCTGGAGTTACGCTTTGGATTGGTGTTCCTGCCGTTTTTTTCTGGGTGCCTCTTTTTGGATTAGTTATTGCAATATTGATGATAGTTGTCGCTGTTGAGATAGCAAATTCAACCCTCTATATCGTCTCTAGTTACGGCATCTCCAAAAAACAAGTCCGACCAATTTTTCATGCCGAAGCAATTCCCCTCAACAAAATTGCCAACATAACCATCACCCAAGGAATCTGGGGACGCCTCTTTCACTTTGGCACCCTCTACATTAACAGCTCAAGCCTCACCTACAATCCCCTAATTCTAACAGGAGTAAAAAAACCCCAAACACTAAGGAGACTCATAGTTGCCGCCAAACAAACCACCCAACAAACCAACTAACCCCACCACCACTACTATTACCACTACCCCAATCAACAAAAACATTGGACGACACCACCCCAAACTTTCCACCCCACTACCGCCGCCTCCTTCTCTTTCTCTTCTTTTTAGGTTGTTGCTGTTAACGCTGATAGGCTTCACAATTCTTCTCTTCTTGATGCCTGTTCTGCCCTTGATGTTTGCCCAAAACACCCAAGAGACAGCGGAGGTGGAGGTTGTTTCTGCTGAGTTGTTTTTGGAACCGCTTTTGGACAATTATGGTTATCCGGCCATAAATGCTGATGGAACCCTCTATCCCAACGACCAATTCACCCTAACCTGCCACATCAAGCTGCCAAATAGCCTCATCTTTGAAAAAGCTGCAATCAACTATCCTTCTGAGGCCTTCAATATGCTTAACACAGATGATTTGACTTCCCCAACTGGCTTGGGCGCCTTTGAGGTATCATCGGAGGCCGAAGCAAAAACCTACCTCTTCAATGTTGAAATATGGGGCCGCGAAGCATCTGAACCTGAAAACACCTCCGCCTCCTCCTCTTATGTGATAACCCAAACAACTCTAAGTGTGCAAGTGGTTCACTACGATCCCCACTTCACCCCCCTTCTAACCTACACCCTCCCCAATACAAACAACAACAGCAACAGCAGTAGTAGCGGCGAATCTAGCTTTGACTGCCCCTTTGCACAAATTATCCGCTACGACGGCAACGGACCCACCCACAACCTCGCCCAACGCGCTATCATCGATGACTACCACTGGGACGGCTATGCACAAAAAATCCCCCAACTAAACACCCTGCACCAACAGCAACTTATCCCAAACCTAACCGTAGCCAACTTTTTCAACCAAACCACAACCATCCAATTCCTCACCATAGGCATAACAAACAACAACACACCCAGCTCCTCTACTCTGCTAATAGTTGACGGAGAAACCCTCAACGCAGGGGAACTCCCCCAAACATATAGCTGGCAAATAAACACAAACCACACCTACACCTGGACCAAAACACTGCAAGCAACAACAGTAACAACAACAGCAATAGATCAAACCCCCAACAACCCAACAAAACCCCCAGCACAGGAATGGTTCGAATGGCAACTCAACCTCGTATTCCCGCCCTCATCTGACCAAATAATGCCCCTCCAAACCAACCAAATTTCCGATGACGAAATAAACCCGCTCATCCAACAATTCAATTCACCCAATGGAACCCTAACAACCACCCCAATTGGAAGTACCGTTACCGCAATATATGCCCACAACAAACCCTTAGAAAATTTTGCCCAAGAACAAAACATAAGCAAAAACCAAACCCTGCACTGCACCACACCCCTGCCACTATACTTCAACTCAAACCAACGCTACGCAAAAATCCAATACCGCCTAGATCCCCAAATCACAAAAGCCCTAACCACCCAAAACTTCACCGACACCCTTCACTACAATGTGACAACAGGCAGCACACGATTTGGTAACCCAAACTATTTCACAACAAACTTTACTACACAATACCACTTCTACAACAAACCCTTCAACGTAACAGCCTACCACTGGAACCCTACCAACCAAACCTGGAACCCCGACCCCACAGTCAACATAACAGCCAGTTTCAAATCCGCATTTAACTTCACCCAAACCGACATCCTACTCTGGGAACTAGAAGAACAAACAACCGACCAAACAGCCCTCAAACTCGTACAAACCGACATGTATGACTCAGACACCCAAACTTTTTCCGGAACAGGCACCCTAACAGCCAATCTAAAACAAACAAGCCCCCTCTACTACAACCTCCACATAGAAGCAAAACAAAAACAAACAGTCACACTGCAAAGAACCATCCAACTAAACTTTAGAAACAACCAATCCTACAACCTCCCCCTAAACCTCGACCCCACCTCCCCCCTACCAATCAGCATTATCGCCGACGATCCCCAAACAATCCAACTAACCCTCGAAGCCCCAACAGAGCTAGGCGGCCTAACAACCATATCTATATACCAAATCACAAAAACACCACCCCAACAAAAAAACCTAGAACAACTTCCCAAAGACCAACTCAACCTCAAACTACAAAAAACCCTAAACCTAACCCAACCCCAACAACAAATCCAAACCCCACCCAACTATGATAAACAAACCGCCCAATTCTACCAATACTACGAAGGCTACAGCTCCATATTTAGCGAAGCTTTAGGTTTTTGTGGACAAACCCAACTTGCCCTATCAAAAGACCCAACCCTAACCGCTCTAACCGATCAAGGTGAAGCCCTGCTCTATGTTGAGGCCACAAACGTTTGGAACACAACTTTCCATCAAATCATCGCTGTTCAACCTTACTCTGATCCAAAATGGAACATACCCCTCAACCAAGCAACAATATACCTCACAATCATTATCATCGTTGCTATACTCACAAGCTTTACCATATACCTAATACGAGCAAAACAATAGCTCACCAAAAGCATATTTTTGGCTCAATAATAAAGAGCTGTAGGTGTCGTGTGCCGTTAAATAGGTCACGGACGTTGCCGCCTCTGACGATCCCGCACCCCGCTGGGGACACGAAAACCTGCCCCAAAACAATGCAATACTACCTTAAACTAAAATTTGTTGCTACAGTTAACAAAACTGTCTTCTATAGTAGCAAGTGGTAGAATATAGACGATATGTTATCTTATCCAGTGGAATTTGATTTTTTCTTGCTTTTCGATAATGTCAAATTCGTGATGATCAGCAGTTAGTAGTTCTCCTCCGCAAACCGATGTTTCTGCAAGAGCTATTGAATCTGCAAGTGAGATTTTGTATGAAGCTTTATATCGTCCTGCCTCATTGAAAACTTCCGACAAAGTGGACTGTATTATTATAGGCAGTTTTTTAATCATTGTCAGTTCTTGGTTAGCTTTTGTTTTTCCTAGGTTACGGTAAATGTCATAGTACACTTCAAGGAGGTTAATGCTGTTCATGTGAATTTCTATTTTGCATTCCTTTGCGGATTTCAAAATGATTGTGACCGTTTCTGCTCCTAGTTCATCACGTAAGAATGCTATTAGTGCGCAGGCGTCCATGATGTAGACGGAGTTTATTCTTCTAGTTCCTTATCGGCGTGTTTTCGTTCTAAGAATTTATCAACCGACATCTCTGGATAATCAGAGAGTGAGCCGCGTAATTTGCTGATATAGTCAAGTGGTTCTTCTATTGGTATGAGGCGTATTTCGCCATCGGTTTCACGTACCTCTACTTTTTCGGTTCTAATTAACTTGGATAAAGTCTTGGGCAAGGTTTTGGTATTTAATACAGTTTCAGTCACGGCAATCACCCTTCCAAAGTGAGTGAACTGTTTAAGCCTGAACTGTTTAAACATAATACGTAGTAGATATTGCCTTTTTCTTTTATGGGTTTGATGGGTTTTTAGATCGTTATCGTATAGCTGTTAGTGTGGTTGTTGTTGGGTCATGGGTTTTTTGCTTTTAAAAAGAGTTTATGAAAGACACGAGCCAATAGTTTGTGTTGCTGGTTAGTCCGATTGTTTCTTGGTCAATTCGACCGTTAAAAAGACTGGGCTAAACCTGCGCTGCTAAACAACTGGG